>ENA-OPYX01000161-OPYX01000161.1-human-gut-metagenome-genome-assembly--contig:-NODE-161-length-38505-cov-9.569858_pt1 | contig 38505 bp, 36 predicted proteins | sample MGYA00242639_ERZ504486 | MGnify/ENA primary metagenome ERZ504486 (study PRJEB26092, sample SAMD00036296) | human gut metagenome | host: Homo sapiens | study: EMG produced TPA metagenomics assembly of... | reverse complement strand
CCGTTTTCTTCATAAAGTTCCATTTCAAAAAGTGTCAGAAGTATACAAACAGTGCCATATTCTGGTAAAATCAAGCATACTGGAGAGCTTTTCCTATCCTCCGCTTGAGATGATGGCAACCGGAGGTAAGAAGATTGAAGAAACTCAATTAGCAGAAGTATATTTATTTGAAGATGAACCCGCTTCAACATTACCTGCGGAAAAACACTATATTGGCATTTAGAAGATAGTGATGTAGTTATCTTTTTAATAGATAATGCAGATGGTGTTTCACAAGGTGTTCAAAAAGAAATTAATGCTGCAAGAAAAAATAATATAAAATCTTTATTCTATTTTTGTGATGAAACATCAAAAGAAAAAACATCTTTAGAAAAGAGTTTGCTTGGTGCTACTTTTGCCAAAAGTAAAACAGTACATAAATTCGATGATTTAAGTATCAATAGCGCACAAGCATTAATTAGCGATATCATGACAGTTTATCACGATTATTGTAAAGGACGATTATCATTCAAATCAGAAGATGAGGATCAGACATTACCTATTACAGATTTAAAAAGTATTAATAGCTTCTATACCCCAAAAATTCCAAAATCAATAATTGATAATATAGATAGATGCATTAACTATATATTAAAAATAACAGTGAATCTTGGGCCAATAAAAATACCAGACGAAAAGCCTAGTACTAGTAAAATTGATGAATGGACAGAACATTTTTTAACTATTTTATTTGACTCAAAATCAATCAAAGATTTTAATACAAGTATGTTCTTAGAGGATTTAAGAGAGGTACAAGATGAGATGTATTTTAACGTTGTTAATCTTCGTTGGATGGCAATACAATCATATTTTTTAAATGATATGCCAAAATGTATCGATTATTTAAAAAAAGCTTGTGATCTAGCTAAACAAAGCTCACAACCCACATGGGTTATCCAAGATATTCTTATAGACTTAAGAAATCAACAATTCACTTTAGATGAGACGAACAATCGATACAGGAAATCTTTAGCTCAAGAAGAATTAGACGAAATTGATGAAAAGCTCTATTATCCTGTATTAGATAGAATCAATGAATCTTTAGAAGAAAAATACATCAAAGGTTTATATAAACAGAAAATAGAATCTCCGTATACAACTATTCTTTCTAACGGATACTTTTATTATCGTGACTACGCTTCCCTATTAGCCAGTTCATTTATAGTATCCTTTTACAATGGCTCTTTAACCCATATCTTATTATTCTACGAAAAAATCAAAAACTTTTCTTTTTATCTATCGTGCAGGCACAATGATTGGATACTAAGAAAAAATTTATTAAAACTTGCTATTTTCACTGGAAAAGAAAGTGAAGTTAAAAAAGTCATAAATTCTTATCCTGAAATTTTAACCAATATGGATTATAAAGATGCTTTAGAAATCATGGAATTTTGTGAAAACCAACCAATCAGATATAAGCGTACAATCAATAAATTATTAGCATTCGGAGTAGTTGCAGATTATTTAAGCGATAATGATTATAAAAATTATGTAGATCAAATTGTCACTTTAATAAATGAATGGTTAAATGAAGAAAACATTATAATTGCAGTTGGTAATTCCGTCTTTTACTGTCTTTCTAAAATTTCTAATAGAATTAATCATGATACATTATCGAATATTTGTTGTTCAATAATAGATAAAGAATATAAACTATGGTTTAGAAATATATTTAAGTTGATAGAAAGCCATATAAATCTCAATAAAATGAGCGTACCTTGTGTTCAATCATTAATGCAACACATCATCCAACTTTTTCAAGATGAGCAAACATGTCAAGAAATTAAATTTCAACCTATGTTTTTATGTATTCTTCGAAAACAGAATCGTGATTTAACTGAAGAATTGGATCAAAATGTGAAAAAATACCTTCCAGACTTTTACAATGGAATATATAAATTAGAAACAACAACCGAAAAGCAGAAAGATTATCCCAATATAATTCAAGAATATATTGAACAAATTGAAAACAATAATGTGTTACAAGGCCAAAACGGAACTTATTTTGAACGTGCATCGAGAGATATAGCAACCATAAAAGCACTACTATCAAATAAAGAATTCGTCTGTCCATCCAATATAATAGATTCATTAATTTCAGCAGTATCAGACACATTATTGAAGTCTAAAGAAGGTTTAACAATAAAACTAGATGCAGTAAATTTATTAATATTTTTGGTATTTAAATATCCAAAAAACTTTGAAAATAGCAAGCATGTATTCCAAAAAATTATTAATAGCAAAAACACGATTTTAGATATTGACAATACTATGTTCTTATCAAACATAGATACAATCTCATTGAAAGTTGCTCTTTCACTACTTCAAATCTCAATGAATGACAATTGTTGTACTGATATTATGGAAGAGTTATCTTATATTCAAGATGATATAGCTACAACAAATTCTGTAACATCAACCATTAAGGAATACTTGGAGATTGATAATAAAATCAAATTTCCAGAAAATGTAGAAATTGTTATTATTCAAAATGTACTGCAGTGGTTACAACTTAATAACGTTGATATTAAATGGAACGCTATTCACATTCTTTTTATGCTAACAAGAAGTGCAGAGAACGAAAGTTTCATTAACAACAAAATCATTAATTTAATTGATGATGAAGGAATCTATGTTAAAATTGCAATTTTGAGACAAATTTATCTCTATGATGGTATTTCAGAATCAACTCGCAACTATGTGATTTCTAAATGTGAAAACGATCCTTGTTATGTTGTAAGAAAAACGTGTGAAGAAATCAAACCCAAATAATCAATATGATTTTACTATTAAGCTGAATGATTCATCTATCAAACTAAGAAAATAGAACCTATGTGTTTAACAGTGATGTTGAACACATTTTTTGTTTGGCATACAAAAAACGCCTAGAGCTTGTCTCTGGGCGTTTGTATTTTCTATCCTAACTTCTTAAGGATGTTATCTAATTGTGTTTTCGTCATTTCTAGCTTTTCTGTGTAAGATGCTAGCTTTTCTTTTTCTGCGTTGACTTTAGCTTCTGGTGCTTTATTGACAAAGCCAGGATTTTTCAGCATGCCTGAACAACGTTTGATTTCGTTTTCTAGGCGTGCGATTTCTTTTTCAAGTTTTCCTTTTTCTTCTTCTAAGTCAATCAATGCATCCATCGCAACTGTTAATACGGCTTTTTCAATTGTACGAGAAAGTACATCTTCTGTATTTAAGTCTTCTTTAACAGTCGCATGTGCCATACGTGCTAAAATGGCAGTTGATTCTGAATTTAGTGCTACATAACCATTGTCGTTGTGTAATGAAATCGTTAAGTCTTCACTTGGTTTCATTGAGTATTCAACTTTGATTTCACGAACCGTTTGAATTGCACTAATAACTAATGCCATTTCGTCTTTTTCTGCATCTGTATATTCAAATTCAACTTTTTCTGGCCAAGTTTCAACATTTAAGCTTTCTTTATCATGAGGTAAGTTCAAATAGATTTCTTCTGTCACAAATGGCATGAATGGAGATAATACTTTTAAAATTCCCATCATGACTGTATAAAGAACGGCTTTTGTATTAGCGACTAGGCTTTCGTCTTCTGAATATAGAGTAGCTTTAGAAAGTTCAATGTACCAGCTGCAGAAATCATCCCATACAAAGCTATATAGTTCGTTTCCTACAATAGCCAATTCATATTTGTCCATATTTGTAGATACATGGTCTAATACTTCGTTAAAACGAGCTAAAATCCATTTGTCTACGCTGTTGGCTTTAGTCATGTCTAGTTCTGGTTTTGTATCCCCAATTTGCATTTGAACATAACGAGCTGCGTTCCAAATCTTATTGATAAAGTTCCAGCTAGCGTCCATCTTAGTTTCATCAAAACGTAAGTCTTGTCCTGGAGTTGAATTTGTTGTTAAGAAGAAACGTAAGGCGTCAGCACCTTTTTCTTGAATCACATCCATTGGGTCAATACCATTCCCTAATGATTTAGACATTTTACGTCCTTGTGTATCACGAACAAGACCATGGATCAATACGTCTTTGAATGGACGGTTCTTCATGCAGTAGCGTGTTTGGAATGCCATACGAGCTACCCAGAAGAAGATGATGTCATATCCTGTTACTAATACATCATTTGGGAAATAGCGTTCTAGATCGGCTGTTGTTTCTGGCCAGCCAAGTGTTGAGAATGGCCATAATGCACTTGAGAACCAAGTATCCAATACATCTTCATCTTGTGTCCAATTTTCAATATCTTTTGGATCTTCCATTCCCACATAGATTTCACCCGTTTCTTTGTTTGTCCAAGCAGGAATTCGATGTCCCCACCACAACTGACGTGAAATACACCAATCTTCAATATTTTCTAGCCATTGTTCAAATGTTTTATTGAAACGAGAAGGTACAAAGTTAATTCTTTGATCTTCAATTTCTTGATTCTTTAATACCTCTTGTGCAAGTGGTTTCATCTTTACAAACCATTGTTTACTTAAGTAAGGTTCTACAATAACACCTGTTCTTTCAGAGTGTCCGACTTGGTGTAAGTGTTCTTCAATATGATCGACTACACCGGCTTCTTTAAAGTCATTGACTAAAGCTTCACGACATTCAAAACGATCCATACCAGCATACTTACCACACATTTCATTCATAGTTCCATCTGGATTCATACAGATAGGCATTGGTAAGTTGTATTTTTTAGCTAATGCGAAGTCATTAGGGTCATGTGCTGGTGTACATTTCATAACGGCTGTACCAAAGCTCATGTCAATATAATCATCAGCCATGATTGGAAGTTTATCTCCATTGGCAGGGTTAATTGCATGCATTCCAACAATATCTTTATATCTTTCGTCATCTGGGTGAACAAAGATAGCTTGGTCGGCAAACATGGTTTCTGGACGTGTTGTCGCAATCACTAATTCTTGTCCTGTTTCAACGACTTTATATTTAAAGTAGTACATGTGACCCATAATTTCTTTGTGTTCTACTTCAATATTACTTAATGCGGTTTTGGCTTCAGGATCCCAGTTGATGATTCTTTCACCTTGATAGATTAGTCCATCATTATATAAGTCTACGAATACTTTGCGTACCGCATGACTTAATCCTTCGTCTAATGTAAAGCGTTCACGACTATAATCTAAAGATAAGCCTAATTTAGCCCATTGGCTACGAATGGTAGAAGCATATTCTTCTTTCCATTCCCATGCTCTTTCTAAGAATTTTTCACGACCAATATCATAACGAGAAATGCCTTCTGATTTTAAACGAGCATCTACTTTTGCCTGTGTCGCAATACCTGCATGGTCCATACCGGCTACCCAACACACGTCATAACCTTTTAATCTTTTATAACGACATAAAATATCTTGTAGTGTTGTATCCCATGCATGTCCTAAGTGTAGCTTTCCAGTTACGTTTGGTGGAGGGATCACAATACAATATGGGCGTTTTGATAGATCGCCCGCTGTGAAATATCCTTTTTCAATCCAATTTTGGTATTTATCATTTTCTACTGCTAAATGATTATATTTTGCTTCCAACGTCATCCACAATCATCCTTTCTGTACATATAAAAAAGCACATCCACATAGGACGTGCTTGACGTGGTACCACCTAATTTTATTCTCATTCACATTAACGCTGTGTCACGAAATTTACTACTTCATTTCATAAATTCAACTCAAAGACTACCTTCATCTACCCTATACACAAGCTTTCACCAACCGCCTGCTCTCTAAAGAATACAAGTAAATTACTCCTTCTTGTCATCGCTTTGAGTTTAGTTTATCAAAGAAAAAGTAAAAACTCAAATCATTTTGAAAAATAAGTTGTTTTATTCTCTCGTTTACTATATGATGATTAAAGAAAGCGGTGTAAACATGGATAATCAATTATACAATCAAATCAAAGCTGTTCATGAACAGTATATTAAAGAACAAAATCGTTTAGAAGATGAAATCGATCGTTTAAGACGAGAAATCGTTTGTCTCGATAATGAAGATGAAATCGAAGCCTTGAATAAACTTGTTCGAATCGATGACATCAAACGTAAGATGGTTGTAGAATTCATTCATAGTTTAGATAAGATTGTGGAGCAATAAGTCCACAATCTTTTTTAAAATTCTAGAATCCATCCGTAATAATTTTTTGGTTTATTAACAATTACATTACTACCATAATATATTTGGATTCTTTCACCCTCTATCGTCTTAACTTATTATGGATATCAAAACATTTATATGAACCATCTAAATATATTTTCCCCTAACAAAACATCTTACCTATACCTATTCCAATTCTTTCATACCCTTATTCTACAAGTTCACATACAACTCCCTTATCTAGAATGAACTTGATCTTACCCTGTGCCTCATCTTCGATCTTATCATATAATCTTCCAGCACTATAGCTTTCTCCAAGTACTGTATATGGACTGTTGGCAACATATCCAATCTTTCCTAGACCTGCAAGATTGACACTAATGGCTTCCTTATCATATTCATTATCTTTATCTTTCTTTAGATAAACGACCATTTCCTTTTCTAGAAACTCATTTCCATAATAATGATTTAAACCTGTAATTGTGAAATAAATGTTTGACATCTTCTTGTCCTCCTTTTGATTTCACAATACATCTTTAATTGACATTATACATGTCTAAATATGAAATAAATTAAATTTTCTTTAGAGTATATCATTGGACTATTGGGAAAATAAACAATCATACGATAAATATAATAAACAATCATAAAAAATGCCCAGATGATCAATAGTTTCTTGATTCTTTCCGGTTTATTTAAATTCATCAAAACCACCACAAACACAATAAGAGTAGGAATAAGGAGTGCATGATAATAGAGGGATAAAGAGAATTTAAAATGAAGTAGATAATATAGGCTTGTTTTCATGTTGCATCCAGGACATGGTAAGCCTGTAACACTTTGAATAGGACATTTATAGAATAATAAAAGAAGGAATAGTATAAGAACTATTCCTAAAGTCTTAGTTTTTTGTGAGTCCATTGATATTACTTTGTAGGATGCAATAAGAAACTAATGATAGTTGTAGAATGGCTAATACCATTAAAACAACACTATCATCACTTAGGTGTTGACCATTTTTAGTAAGGCTTGAAACCATCTTACCCGCTTTATACATATAGTAAATTTGATAAATACCACAAGTGACAATGCTTAATACAACCACAAGGAATGGATCGGCTCCTTTTTCTTGGTGTTGGCTTGCACATAAATCATTTAAATCTTTGGCAATGGTATAAAGCCAATAAAAACCATATAGTCCACAAGTCACAAATGTTAAAACAACATTTAAGGCAATACTCTTTTCTTTCACCCCATAATAAGAAGGTTGTGGTGTAGGTTCTGGTTCTGGCATTTCATTTCCTGCAAGCTCGGTATTTTTTAGGTGTGTCCAATCTTGCATGCCTGTTTTCCATACAAAACTATTGCCTGAAAGAATACCTGATTCCATAAACCCCTTCATTTCATCTTGTGAATAAGGACCTTTTGAATCATTATTTTCAACATAATACCAATTCTTTTCTTCATCCACATGCATAAATTCATTAAGCTCACTATCTGCTAGTTTTTGCCAATCCTTTAAACTTGCCTTCCATACTAGAGTAGAACCTGTAATTTTATCGGATTCAATCAATTCTTTCATTTCTTCTAAAGTAAATGCACCTTTAGAATCATTATTCTCTACATAATACCATTCTTTGGCTTGTGTTTTATCAACAACCTCAATGGGTTCAACAATCTCTTCTTCGACTTCTACTTTTGTTCCACAATTTGAACAGAACTTTGCATCATCACTAATTTCGTGACCACAATTTTTACAAAACATAACAAACATCCTTTCGATTGATTCAATTATAAAATGAATTTCTTGTTATCTCAACTACTTAAGAAAAACTTAAGATTATGAATTTGTCGATTCAACAAAACACATAGCTTATGAATACGTTGATCTGAATAGTAAGTCATATGTTGATATTGATGCAACAAGCCATCAAACCATGCAGGTAAATCTTGTAGTTTATCTATATCAATACGATTTAAATCTTGTACAACTTGAATAATCTCTTTAAACGGTTTGATTTCATAAAAGAATTTTCCTTCACCAACAACATGCATTTCATTATCATCATAATATTGAATATTAAGACTTTGTCCATTATCAAATATAGGTGCAACATCCACCCATTTGAGTGTATTCACATTTCGAATAATGCCAAAATTATTTAAATGACGATCTTCATTTAACATTAAGTAGTCCAATATGAACATATTCTCCATTTTATTACGAGCATCCTCAATACCTTCAGACTCTAATTTATGTATATAAGAATCATAGTCATCAATTGTATCATCCATAATTTGACGAGCCGTAATAAGCTCTGTATTGACATCAATGAAACATGGACATTTAGAAACAACCATATCTTTGTAGATTGCCAAAGAGTATTCAACATGATCAAATCCAAGTCTTCTACAAATTTCACTAGCCAAGACTTCATTAAAAGGTTGCAGTGTTTCACTTTTATACCCACCCTTCAATAAATAGCGAATACCATCTTCAATAATCCAAGCCTTTCTTAACATACCATCCGTTGTATTATTTGGAGAATATAATGAAGATTCATTTTGAATACAATCACTATTCTTTGATAAAGAAGCATCCCTGAATGGAGCATATTCAAAATCATTTTCAAAGAAATTGATCTTATCATAGGATATATCTAAATCCTTTGGTTTTAACCAATATTGATCGGATAAGGATAAACCAAAAGCCTTATCTAATAATTCACTTGGTGCATGTACATTCAAACGGTGCATCAATAAGTCCAGCCGATCTCTAAAGGATGGGATACCACGATTTTTAAACCATTCACTCAATTGAACACATAAAGAATTCGAATTACGTAAATGATAAGGCGCGTAGTCCATATTATACAACACATATATATTTGTGAATACACCAACACCACTATTATATTCAGCCTCTAGTACAGGTGTATTCTTATTCATTAACACACATCTCATTTTCTTTTCTCCAATATTAAACTACACTCTAATTATACAAAACATTCATCATTTAAGATATATTTACATTCCAATTTAATTCATTCTTCTTTCAATTTCTATGTTGCCCAATAGCTAATAGAAAGAATCCTGCACTAACTATCCCGGTAAATTTTTCGATGACTAAGTTATTTTGGACAAGTTTAGAAAAGGTGCTTTGGCTTTTATCTGATGTGTTTGCGATAGTGTAAAATATTAGAGGGAATATAATAAATGTTTTTGAAATGGGAAAATAATATGCTGTTCTATGTATAATATGCCAGACTTAGAAAAATGGAGGAGTGCAGATATGGTTGAACGAAAAGAATATCTTGACCAGGCTTGGGCATGGAAAGACGAGCAGCAAATCAAGGTCGAAACCGGAATCTATCGCTGTGGAAAATCTGTACTTCTAAAGCAATATCGACAAAGACTTTTAGCGAATGGAGTCACACCAGAATAGATTATTTCCATTAATTTTGAAAATCTGGATTACGAACCTTTAAAAGATTATATGACGCAATACAATTACCTCAAAGTACGCTTGTGTGCGGATAAGATGACATACATCTTTTTGAATGAGGTTCAGGAAGTTCCATCATTTGAAAAAGTGGTTGATAGCCTTTATATCAAAGGTTCAAATGCATATATGCCATCAAATGAGCTAGCAACGCTTTTGGGGTTAATGCATGCATGGAAAGATACAGAGTTCAATATACTCGTTTGCCTGATTTGTTTCAGGAAATTGAAGAAGCTAAGATTCAAGGACATTACAAAAAATACATGAAAAAACTTTCCAAAGTTGATTTATTGATTCTAGGTGAATTCTTATTAACAACCATCAGTGAATGCGAACGTAACGATTTACTGCAGTCAATGGACTCCTGAAGGCTGGCTAGGCAAATTAGGCGATGGGCCACTCGCTGATGCCATTCTAGTTCGTATTAGAAATTCATCTTATACAATTCTTTTAAAAGGCTGATCTCTTCGAGAGGATTATTCAAAAATCAAATAATAAAAATGAGAGTCATTTCATTAAGCTAAAGTGGCTCTCTTCGTAGATTTAGTGGCTCTGAGCAATGGATTGCATGGCTCTGTCCAAATGGATTCAGTGGCTCTATTTTTATGGATTGGGTGGCTCCGCCACCATGGAATACTCACTTAAGAATTGAAATATACACAAATAGCCAGTATTTATGTAATTCTAACTAATAGTACACAGGCTATTTATTTAATTCTTTTTCTCTTACTACTTGTAACGCAGCATACCATTTTTTAATTCGATAAATTTTCCTTCAAAAATTTCTTGTAGTACCTGTTTACAAGGTACACGTTTTATTCTTTTGACTTCTGACGCTTCCATAACTTTAAAAGTAGTTTGACAATATTTTTCATAAAAGTTAACAAGAGATTCAATGTATGGCTCTGCATCAAAAATTGTCCATTCCATTTCTTTTTTTAAACGCGAAAACGCAGTTAATAAGCTAATACAACGAACATCTTCAATACTTATAGCACCACTACGTGCATTCTTATCATCTGAACAGAATACATAAATCTCTTCACCAAGCATAAATGTCAAAACTTGTAATAATACAAAAGATTTAATTTCTCCAAGATTATTTTTCTGCCCTACTTTGATATCAAGCATCTGAAGTCTATTCAAATATTCTTCATTCGATACTGTTTCATAGTCAATATCTTCCAACTCTCCATAGTGTTCTGAAAAATAATTATTTGAAAACGCATCACATGCAATTTTTAACATTTGTGTATAAGTAGTACATGCGAAGGGCCCTCTTATACGTGTCAGACTTTCAAGTATAGCTTCATCCGTATAGCTTTTTATTTTTCCAGAAGCTATATTCGATTGCAGCCATAATGGTGATTCATTATTATTTCGATTTAGTTCTACCACAATTTGTGCATGACAAAAAAAATTATACTTAGGCATTTTCAGGATACAATCAATCAAATGATTTCCACAGTTATCTTGAATAGAATAAGTTTTTGAAATAAAGTCCGTATCGAGTAGTGCGCTTTTTTTCACTTTATCCTGACACCTCTCAATCTAAACCATACTCTTTTTTTAATTGAGCTAGATAAGTTACATCATCATTCTTTCTAGATTCAGTCAGATATTCATGTTGCTCGTTATATTCAACTTTTTCAAAGAGTGTGCCGAAAGATTCTGTTCCGTTGCCATTAAATTGCCATCGTTTAGCTTTTCCAGTTAGCCTAACTCTTTTCATTACTTGATCCGAATTTATTTCAAGTAATTTTTCTGCTTGCTTATGAGATATAGTTTCACTTTCAAACAGACGAAGTACAACGGCTTTAAAAGGCATTGCAAACATATCCATAAGCATAAGAATAGAATCAACCTCAGATAACTTTTTATCTAATCCATAAAGTACAATTTGCTCATGAATTATTTGGTTTGGCATCAAAAGTAGACCTGCAAACGCATTAGCTTCCAAATCCTCTTGAGTTCTTCCCGTTTCATCTCCAGTTGCAGAATCTAACATAGAGCCATTTTTTATATAACTCTGATCAGCGTTTTCCACATAACAGTAAATATGATACAACTCATGTGCTGCTGCAAAGAATTGTTTACAAAGTGGAAGTGTAGTATTTACGCAAACGAAAATCGTATTCTGTTTTAGAAATGTCAAAGCCCATAATTCGTCATCGTAAATTGGAAAACGAAGCAATTCTAACGAAATTTCTTTTTTTCTTGCATAGTTTTGTATAACCGCAAATATATTATCCTTAACTATAGAATTACCAACATATTCTGCTAAAAATTGTCTAACAATAGATTGAATTTCATCGAATTTCTTGTTTTGACACACAAAAAGACTATCTTCTAGAACATTGTTCATTAATCATCCTCCCAAGGCTCTTCCATTTTTTTACCATTTTCAAAAACTCTAGTATGAAACAGAATCATATCGGATAGTTTATCTGCCAGTTGAATTCCTTTTCTTGCTTCTTCTGTTTTAACACGACCCATGAACGCGTGAATCACATTTGTGTCCATTGGCTTTTCAGGCATTTTCATTAAAGATTCCATTGATACATGGAGATATTCAGAAATCTTATGAAGTTCTATTGCATTAATTATTCTTGCTCCATTCATCATTTTACTCATTGTCTGTTTAGAGACACCTATTCCTTCTGCCAGTTCAACTTGCTTTTTGTTTTCGTTTTTTTAGTTCAGCTTGAATATTATTCGCAATTATCATATTTACATCCAACATATAATATCCTCCTATCTTTCTATTTCATATTATATGCCATATAACAAAATAAATCAATTTTATAGATACTTTTAATATTGTTAAACGATATTCTGTTTCCATATTAGTTACTTCTATAGTAAATGAAAAGATACCCGAAGGTATCTTTTCATACCTAGTCTTGAATCATATTCATCAAGACATCTTTGATTTGTTGCTTATCATCTGTAGTTTCCATTAATTCTTGTAGTTGAACTAAATCAGAATCTACAACTTTGGAATCAATGTCCATTTTTTCATGAACAAAAATTAAGTTGTTGTCTGTTTTATGACACTCTTCCATTTCAAGAGCTAATTCTTCAAACATTTTTTCACCAGGACGTAATCCAATTTCTTGAATTTCAATATCACGTCCAGGCACAAGTCCTGCCAAGCGAATCATTTTGTCTGCAAGATCCCATATCTTCACTGGTTGTCCCATGTCTAGAACAAAGATTTCTCTTTCAAACGCATAAAAACCGGCTTGTAGAACCAATTGGGCCGCTTCTGGAATGGTCATAAAGTAACGTTTAATATCTCTATGTGTAACGGTTACTGGACCTCCATTTTTGATTTGTTCTTTAAAGATTGGAATCACAGAACCATTCGATCCTAATACATTTCCAAAACGAACGGCAGCCATATGAATACCACAATGTGTTGTTCTTGACTGCATATACATTTCCGTCATTCGTTTAGTGGCTCCCATGACATTGGTTGGATTTACTGCTTTGTCGGTTGAAATCATAATAAACCTAGAAATACCACAGTCGCAACAAGCATCAATCACATTCTTAGTTCCAAAGATATTATTGCGAATGGCTTCTGTAGGACGATCTTCCATTAAAGGAACATGTTTATGAGCGGCTGCATGATAGACAACATCCGGCTTGTAGTTCTTCATTAATTTATAGATTTCTTCTCTTTCACGAATGGAAATAATCAATGATTCAAGTTCGATGGAATCCTTCATTTCATGTTTTCTTTTCATGACCAAGAATTCTTGTTTTAACATATATAAAGCATTCTCATTGATATCCACCATAATCAATTTAGACGGATTGAAATGAACAATTTGACGACACAATTCAGAACCAATGGATCCACCTGCTCCAGTAACACAAACCACTTTGTTTGTAAGATACGATCCAATCTGATCCACTTTTAAATCAATACTCGGACGATTCAATAAATCCTTGATGTCAATATCTTCAAATGAAATATGATTATTCGCATCATTGCCAACTAAGATACGCATCATTTTTGTAGGGATTGAAGTCGATGCACATAAATCCAATATTTCCTGCTTTCTTTTGTCACTTACAGAAGAGATTGTAATAAAAATACAACGCACATTATTTTCTTCACACACTTGTTTCACTTCTTCAATCGTTCCAAGTACTGGCTTACCACTAAGCATAGTCCCCTTCTTTTTAAAGTCATCCACAAAACCAATGACATTATATGGGTAGGCCATGTTATGATAGATCTCATTCATCAATAAATAGCCACCACTACCAGCACCAACAATCAAACAATTCTCAACTCTTTCAAGATCCATGATATAGCTTCTAGCCATACGATAGAGCATTCTAGCACCAAGTAAGAACACAAAGCATAATAATTCAGCTAAAGCAATCAATTCAATATTAAAAATATCGACTTGAATCACAAAAAAGGACATTATGCAAAAGCAAACTAAACAACTCAAAAATGTACGTACAATTTCATTTGGTCCCGTATATGTCCATAAAGACATTTGCGTTTTAAATAGGCGTAACACAACAAAATGGATTGCCAACAAAAAGAACAATCCTAAGCCTAGTAATTTTGTCAAAGTGATTACACGTCCTGAAATTAAAAAATTATTTTGAATTAAAAATGCGACAATATAAGCCAAGAAGACAATACACACATCAATAAATGATATTAGGAGTCCTCTGTAATTTTTATATAAATTAGATTTATAAAGACTATTCATTGTAAAACCTCTTTTTCATTTATTAATTATAACTGAAAATACATAAAAAGTAAAAAAACCATTTCAAAGCGAAATGGTTTCTTAAATTAATTTTCTGGTTCTTCTGTAAATTCATTATCCGTTTCTTCAGTATCCGGAGTATATGTTTCCTGATCCTGAACAATTTGATCTGAATAAATTGGCTCTTCAGTAACAGTTTCCTCTTCTAAATAATCTGTAGTTGGAACCGTTTCATAATAATTATATTGAGGAGAGCCATCTTCAGCTACTTCTGTACTTGATTTACCATCCATTACAGCTTGAATCTTTTCTCTTGCGATTCTTACTGTATTTAAATCTGGAACCTGTACACTTGCACCTTGTCCCATAGATGCACACATCAAATTGTCACCTAAACCTGAAATTTGGTATGTTTCAAATTTCCATGAAGGTTTAGCCTGTAATTCATATTTAATTAAATCTGTGATTTCATCATATGTCATATTCGTTTCAAAAGCTGATTGAAGAGAATCAATAAAGCTTGTGTAATTTACTAATGCACTACTACTGATTGCACGGTTGATAATAGCTTGTAAAACCTTTTGTTGGTTACGAACACGCTGATAATCCCCATCCACATATGCTTTTCTTTCACGAGCAAATGCCAATGCTGTTTCACCATCCACATGGTGTAATCCTACTGGAAGTCCTGGTTTCATATTTGCCCAGAATAGATCACATTGTTCGCCTTCTTCTACATTTAAATCAATTCCATCCAATGCATTCACAACGTCAATAACACTTGTAAAGTTTACACGGAAAGAATAATTCACTTTTAAATCATAGAAATTCTCAATTGTTTCACGCGTTGTGTTTAATCCATAAATACCCGTATGCGTAATCTTATCCATTTGACCATTTGGACAAGCCACATCCCCATCGGCATCACAAACAGTTTCTACATACGTATCACGAGACATACTTGTTAAAAGAATGGTTGAAGTTTTAGGATTGATTGTAACCAACATATTCACATCACTACGACTCAATGTGCTTACATCCCCCGTTGTATCATTACCACTAATTAAAATTGTGAATGGATTTTTTGTGATATCAGAAACTACCAATGAATCATTCTTTTTCATAGTATAATATGATTTTGAATATACGACACGAGTTTCGGTTGAGAAATGCTCATATTCCTCAACACTTGTAATATTACCACGATAAGATTCATTTAAAATCATCGCATCAATATCACCTTTGTATAATGCTTCTACTAAACTTAGAGCACCATCATATTTTTCAAGATCAAAATAATCCGCACCCTTTTCTTTCTTAACAGCCTTTAATAATTTGCTTGTTCCAACCTTATCTACATTGTTAAGTCGACCTACCTTCTTACCTTTTAATGAAGATAATTTAGTAATTTTACTCTCATCCTTAACAATAATGGAAACTGTATTCTTTACTTCACCAACCTTGTGATCCGTAACCTTTTGCATGAAATCATCCGTCTTATAAAGATAGAAATTTCCAATGCCCATAGATACTGTATACAAAAGCACAAATATAACCGCAAAGACTTTACTAACAATTCCCTTTGCCATTAGGTTGATCCATAAGATGAAAATCAAACAAATTAATACAAATATCAATACGACTGGAATGAATAGCTTTTGTGGTAAAATATCCATTTTAGACAGTTGAACTACAATTAATCCTGAAGCAGCTACCATCAAGATGGAAAGAATAACTGCAAAAACCTTAAAAATAATATTCTTTTTCATGTTTTCTCCTTAATACCCTTCATTAGAATCATCATATGATGGCTCTTCATAAGAATCATAACCCGTATTCGAATTCGAATAATCTTCATTCGATGAATTCTGTGTATCATAAGATTCTTGATAACTTGGATCATAACTATAACTATAATCATAATCATAATCGTAATCGTAATTATAATCTGTACTTGAATCATTTGATTCATGAATCACATTATCTGCACTTGGCTCTTGAACGGATCCAGACGTATCTTTTACTGTATCTGAACTTTTACCCGCTAAAACCGCATTGATCTTATCTCTTGCTATTTGATTCATCAATTCATTTTCATATGTTATGGAAGCATATGTTTGTGCTAAATAACAGAATTCAGAACCAGAATCACCCGAAATCGAATACGATTCAAACTTCCATTTTGGCATAGAACCAAGTTCATACTTAATAAAATCACTCATTTCATTTGCCGAAATGTTTGTATCAAACGCAACTGCCAAAGCATCCATAAACTTACCATAGTTTGTAATCATCTTAGAAGATACTACACGCTTGAATATTGCCTTAAATACCTTCTGCTGATTTTTAACACGCTGATTATCCCCATTTAAATAAGCATGTCTTTCACGTGCAAAAGCTAAAGCTGTTTCACCATCCACATGATGCTTACCTACACTCAGTCCAGGCTGCATATTCGCATATAAAATATCACACTCTTCGCCTTCCTTGATATCCAAATCAATTCCATCCAAAGCATCCACTAAATTAACCACGCTCGAAAAGTTTATACGAACATTATAATTGATCTTTATGCCTAAAGCATTCTCAATTGACTTTTCCGTACTCTTGATTCCAAGAAGACCCGTATGCGTCAATTTATCTTTACTCTCTTCTGGACACGAATTTTCATCCCCTTCAGGACATACAAGATTTACATAATAATCTCTAGGAATACTTGTCATCAAAATCGTTCCCGTTTTAGGATTTACCGTCAACAACAAATTCGCATCACTACGCGTATTTGAATCCTGTAAACTACCATAAGAATCATTACCACTCACAAGTACAGTAAACGCATCTTTCGTAATATTTCTAACCGGATCACTCTCATTTTCACTTGCCGCTTTTTCTACATAATGCACATTTTGATAAGCAACCTTCGTAATCGTGTTAAAAGTAAAATATTCCTCTGTCTCATGTAAAACATCACGATACTTTTCATTTAAACAAATCGCATTTACACTACCATCATATAAAGCATTTACCAAATCATCTAGATTGCTATAATCTGAAGTTGAATATTTAATCTCATCTTTTTTAAGTGCGTCTAAAGTACGCTTCGTAGCTTGCTTATCCATTTCAAGAATAGTACCAATCTTCTTATTCTTAAGATCCGCCTTTGAAGTAATATTTGAATCCTTTAATGCGATAATTGAAGTTGTGATAGCCCTTTTATCCGCAAGACTTGTCACTACATCAAAAGTATCCTTCGTCTTATAAATAAAATAATTTCCATACGCAAAAGCTACACACATACATAAAGAAATCAATCCAAGTAATAATCGACTGAAAAACTTCTTTGCCTTATAATGCAACATTAAAGTGACAATCAAAGCTAATATTATAAACACAGCCGAAATTAACACAATCAATTTAAATGGCAATAAATTTAAACGCACCATTTGAAGTATAAGTAATGCGAGTGCAACAAACATAAACACCGTTAAAAATTTACTTATAGGCCTTCTTTTTTTCTTATTCTTTTTACTATTTCCCTTAACATCATGGGAAAGTTCAATATCTTTTTTAGACATAAAATAATCTCCTATAATTGATTTATATGGCTCACAATTACATATTATATAATAAAATACTACTTTTTGGCAAATCGACAAAAAAAGGATGGCCATTTTAAACCATCCTACAATACTTAATCACGTAATAAATCTATAAAAAACAATAATAAAGAAACTAACAATAATACAATACTAGCCAAAACGAACCACACAATCGAAATCATTAAATATAGAACCAGACATATAATACTAGCCATGATACAAGAAATCATTCCAATCATTAAACCCAAATGTGCTTTGTTCATTGTAAGTACCTCTCTAGCTATATTATTGTACATCATCACTTGAATTACCAGCTAAAACAGCATTAATTTTATCCTTCGCCATTTTAACTGTACTTTGATCTGGAACCATAACAGATGCCGCATCACCAAGTTCTGCACACATTAAAGTATCACCCGTACCATCTACCATATACTGTTCCATCTTCCATTTTGGATTCTTATTCAACTGATACTTAATCAAATCCGTAATCTCATCATTAGACATTGTTGTTGAGAATGTATTGGCCATACTATCCATAATCGAAGCATAATTTGTGACGATCGCAGGACTTGTAATCTTATCGATAATTCCCATAAGAACTTGCTGTTGATTCTTTGTACGTTGTCGATCCCCTTCTGTATAGGCATAACGCTCACGAGCATAACCTAAGGCTTGTTCCCCATTCAAATGATTTACACCTGCATGTACACTTAATCCTGGTGCATGTAAGAAATTATTACATTCATAACCAGGTTCAACCGTTACATCCACTCCACCAACGGCATCTACTAAGTCTGTTACTGTATCGAATCCAACTTTGAACGTATAGTTAATTTCAATACCCAACAATTGTTCTACAGTACGCTTTGTCGTATTTGTACCATGAATACCCGTATGTGTAATCTTATCTAATGCTCCTTGCATACATCCATCGCCTGCATCACATGCTGTAGTGACATAGAAATCACGTGGTACAGAAGTTAATAGAATTGTATGTGATTTAGGATTAACTGTAGCTACCATAATCACATCACTACGCCCATTTTCATCAAATCCACCACGCGTATCGGATCCTGAAATCAATACATTAAATGGTTTTGAAGTAATATCACTTACAGCTGCGGCTGAATCATTATTTTTTACTTTATAAGAAGTTTGATAAACGACTCGTGTATTTGAATCAAATTTAGAATAAGTTTCCATATCCAAAATTTGACTACGACTAGATTCATTAATAATAATCGAATCCACTTCTCCATTATAGAAAGCCTCTAAAAGGGCTGTCATACTATCATATTGTATTTGTTCCATCTTAATATTGGATTTATTTAAATCTTCTAACATAGCAGCCGATCCAGCTGTACCAATATTTCTTAAATAACCTACAGTAAGGCCATTTAAAGACTTTTTATCTTTAATATCACTCGATTGTTTTACAATAATACTTACAGTATTTTTCGCATTCTTTGTGACAGAAGTAATCTTATTTAAAGCACCACCCGTTTTAGAAATATAGTATCCACCAATACCGGATCCTACAGATAATACAACAGATAACAGAATACAAATAATTTTAGATACAATACCTTTAGAAATAAAACATAGTAACAACACAAAAATTAAATCGATTAAGATAAATATTGTTGTAGCTAAAAATAATAATTTACTTGTCAAAACATTTAATTGAATCAATTGATATAAGCAGTAAATACTTGAAATAACTAAGACTAAAGAAAATAGAATTCCAAATACTTTACTAATAACACTCTTCTTTTCATTCATAGTTAACACCTCATTTTCTAACTATACTACTACAAAAATGAAAAAATGCATACACAAATGTATGCATTCATTATCCAAAAATTGTAGATAATACAGTAAATGTAGTCGCATCTACAGTAGCTGTAGTTGTGACATCATTTAATACAAATGTGACTGTATATTGATTTGTATTTGAATCTAAAGAACAAGTAATATTCGTAACATCACTTTGTCCTAATCCAGAATTTGCCAATACCGCATTGATTGCCTGTTGTTGACCTTCATCAAATGAAGTTGAAGACTTTTCTTCTTTCTTTGTAGTTTCTTCCTTAACTGGTTCTTCAACCTTTTTCGTTTCAGTAGTCTCTTCTTTAGCTCCACGCTTAAAACTACGTTCTTTTATAATACCATCTTTACCAATCTTATATTCATAAGATCCACCATTTGTATTAAATGAAACAATATATGAACCTTTTTGTTCTTTGATTGATACATTTTCACATTCACTTTTCGTGGCATTCGCATCATCTCTAGCTACTTCTAAAATATCATCTTTTGTGATTTCAAAGCCTGACTTACTACAGCCTGTTAGAAGTAGACCAAAAGCTGTAAGGAATATTAAACTATTTCTTTTCACCATCATCGTCTCCTCCATAACCATAGCCATATCCGTAGCCATAACGGTTTTCATCACTCATATCCACTTTGTTTAATACAACACCAATCACGTGTCCACCATTACGTTTTAAGTCATTGATAGCTGTTTTTACTCTTCGTTTATCGGAAGATTTCGCATCCACTACATATAATACGCCATCACTCAGATTACTCAATGGAATTGTATCACTAGCTATAGCCATTGGTGGTGAGTCTATAATAATATATCCAAATTCTTTACGAGCTTGTTCTAAAAAGCGTCCCATTCTTTTAGAGCCCAATACTTCACTTGGATTTGGTACTCTATGACCTGCCGTAATCACAGTAAGTGTCTGTCCACCATCATATTGAACTTGTTGAATACCCTCATAAGAATTAATACTAAGTCCTTCTTGAAATTCAGAAATAATATTTGTAAGTCCAGAACGATTTGAAATATGCAACGTTTTATGAACCGATGCATTTCTTAAATCACAATCAATTAATAATACATTTTTATATTTAGCTGCCATAATACGAGCCAAGTTACAAGCAATTGTACTCTTTCCTTCATTTGGAACTGTACTTACACAAGTAATAACCTGCATAGCCTCATCCATTTGACTAAACTCAATATTTGTACGCAACCCACGATAAATCTCATCTACATCAAACTGATTTCTCTTTTTCTTTGCCATTTCTATCTCCTAAAGAAACTAAAACGCTTCTTTTTCTTTACAACCTCAATATTTAATATATCCATATCACTCAAGATACGCTTAGGATTCTCATAAAATAATATATCCGCATTATCAGAGCCAATACGCTTTGAAACAATTGAATACGCATCACTCAATTTAGAAATACGATGCCCACTTGCTCTATGCGTATCTGTACCAATCACATCACAATATCCATCATCTAATAAAGATAAAGCATTCGATTGAATCGTCTTTCCATGCATTCCTAAAATGGAAGTACGATTAATCTGTAATACACAACCCATATCAATCCAATTATCAATAATCGAATTATCTAGTCCTGAATGAAAATAACGTTCAATATGCGCAATCACAGGAACAAATCCCTTTACCTTCAATTCATACAAACAATCATCTCTATAATCAATGGAATGAATATCGCGAAGAACATTATATTCCACAAGCATATATCTAGATCCATTTAGTGTAGGATATAAATCTAAATCCAATCCATCAATAAACTCACTGTTCATCATGACTTCCCCACCACAATAAATTGGAATCGGACTCATTTCTTTTAATTCCATTTGACGAGAAACAATCTCATTATAAATAGAAACATCCAATTGTCCAGGAATAAAGTGTGGTGTACTACAGATTCCGACAAAGCCATCAGCCTTAGCATTCTCCAACGAACATTTCGCGTCTTCTATTGAAGGCATACCATCATCAATACCCCAAGCGATATGTGAGTGAATATCTATAAACTTAGCCATTATAATTCAGGGATCTCACAGAAAACAGGAATACCCAAATATTTTTCTGCCTCTTCTTTCGTACGCAAACGATTATCTAATAAATATCTTAATACCGCATATCCTGCACCTAATACAAATCCAACTGCAGCCGCAAGTACACCATTCTTCTTCGCATTAGGACCAATTGGTACATAAGACAATTTAGCCTTATCTACAATTTCAATATTACGAACATTTAAGTTCTTCTGCATTGTCTTAATAAAAGTATCTACAGTTCCATTTGCGATATCCTTTGATAACTTAGGATCTGTAGTTGTAGCCGTAATTGTGATAATTTCCGTATTTGATTCATTCGTAACTTCAATACAATCTTTGACACTTTTTGCGTTTTCCATACCCACATTTTTAGCCACTTCAGACATGACATTATTCTGTGTCATTAAGTTGACTACGTTGGTTACCAACTTACTATTGGCCATCTGTGAGTTATAATCCAAAGATCCACTATCACTTACTTGAGGCGTTAAATAGATGGAAGTACTAGCCGTATATTTAGGCGCAATCAAAAACCTTGTTCCAAAAAATCCAGCAGCACCAAATATAACGCAAAGTAAAATAATTAATTTAATGTGTTTTAAAATAGCACGAGCCACTTCAAGAAGATCAATAACATCTTCATCATCTTCTACATTAGCCACATTCATATAAGCATCATTCCGAGACATTCTCTTATAAGCCATAAACCCTTATCCTCCTACTTTTTATTTTAAGCATGATTAAAACAACCATGAACCAAAACAATTATTACTATACCATAAAATCAACCTTTTTTTAAAATAAATTCATTTTATATGTAAACAATTGTTAATTTTCAAAAAAATTACTCTTTATCCTTAAATTTGCAGTATTTGTATAACTAAAAATAAAAGAAGCATGAGTAGCTAAATTCACCAATGCTTCTGTCAATATATTTTTCACCCATACCAAATTGTTTTAATATCAATTTTTGTTTTGCAGTCAGTGCATATTTTCTTCTACATTTTCCTACACTATTTCTTGTACAATCTATGTTTTCAAGCTCCGATATCATTCCTGGAACCGTATATGCTTTATGGTTCTTTTTTCTTAACTTTTCAGCTTTCTGAAACAACTTATTTCTTACAATCATTGCGATAAATGTTACGAATACTTTTGATTTCAAAGACTCTGTTGTATATAAACGTGCCTTATTAAAATCTATTCCACTCTTCAAACTTCTGAACATCTTTTCTATATTATCTCGACCTCGATATATATCCAGTGCTTTGGATGCGCTCATTTCTTCTGACGTTATAATAAAGAAAAATCCAAGGTTTCTTATTTCTTCCCTTACATATCGGCTGTTTCTCTGGTATGCAACCAAATATCCATTTTGATCATACTTTAGCTTAAATACTTTTCTATATTTTTCATTTCTCCTTCTATAGCTATTCTTTTTGACACTTTCTTTTCAATTTCTTTTTCCTACATTTCATATCTACTCATAAGCGCTACTTTTTCTTCACTAGCACTTATATCGTCATAGTAAACATGTATACTTGTTTCCTGACCATATAATTATTTTTTTACTGTTGTTCCATAAACTCCATGTTCACCAAAATAATATCCTTCTAATGACTGCACAGTCGCCCATATTCTTCTATTATTTCCTGACATATTCTCTGGTTTTGCTTCATCATCAGAATATAATCATATCTTTTTGCCCTCAGTACCTTTATATTCTTTTCCGATTTATATCCACGATCCGTTAATACTCCTAATTTTTCGTGTCCAACTCCTTTGCCTCTTCTAACATGATTTCCAGTTCTGTATTATTGATAATACTTCCATTATACAATTCATAGAACAATGGGGTTGAATTCTTCTGATTCACCGCTTAGGCCAGATTGTACTGTTACAGTCCTTCGCCTACCTTTGGATGTCCGTAATCAGCCAACTCAATTCCATATGCATTCGTATTGAAATTGGTGCTGTCATACCCAACATAGATACACTCTTTTGTATTGTTCATCTGATTCCATGCACGCAAAAACAGATTAATATCCTCTTCTTTAATGTTGTATTTTAATAATCTGCTAATTTGCGTATCATCACGTATATTCTTATCCATTACAGGATGATTCCTCATAAAATTAGAATAATACTGGAATGTACAATTCTCATTTGTACTTATATAAGAAACAATATCTTCAATAAACAATCCTAAATCACCAAATATAGATAACAACACATCTTCAATCTGCAAATCTTTAAATATTTTTTGAACGACAAGATAGCAACCAATACGCAGTGTATCCGAAAACTCAGGTGTTTCCCGTTCCTCACATACATCCGGATAATACTTCCGATTATTGCGATGAATAAAATCAAGAAACTCTACGCAATAGAAAAAGCAATAAATGCATTTTCTTCTGATGTAAAAAGTCAAAATACGTCAGCTAAAGTCAAATGCATTGATAGATGACTCCTTTTCATAGTACAAATCCAATCAAAATGTCACAGCCAATGCAAAATTGAGCAGAGCATTTAAATATGTTCTAAATCATGAAGAAGGATTGAGACAATACTTATATAATAGATATATCCCAATGACAAACTCATTAGAGGAAGGAGTGATTCGTCCATTACGACAGGAGGAAAGAACTGGCTATTCTTGACAAACGTATTAGGAGCAGAATCAAATACGAATGCATACAGCACTATTGAAACAGCAAAAGTAAATGGATTGGATCCATATAAATATCTAACAACAATATTCACATATCTTCCAAGCCAAGATTTTATCAAAAATCCAGAAATAATAGATAAATTCTACCATGGAGAGTTCATACAAAAGAATTGTAAATAAAAGAATCAGAATAACGTTTTAGCAATGTTAAACTGATTCTTTTTCATTTATTTAATTACATCATTTTATTTGGCGCTTACTGAGGATTGGATATACTTCTAGAAATTTAGAATAGTACTTAAACCTAGAAGTGAAATCAACAAGGATGATGGAAGCGTTAAAATGGTTGAAAAAAACTCGGACAACTAAATGTTATCCGAGCACAATATAAGCAATAAGACGTTTTGGGTTATATGCCACCCCTCAAATTCTTGGAGTGAAAATTCAGCTAACCCATCCAAATTTATTGCACCTATAAAATTATATCTAGGCTTAACTAAATAAGAATTTATCGCTATCAATATTTTTTAATTTATCTTAATGACATTGGTTTTCATCTATTTCTCTTTTATCATTTTATGATGCATGTGCTGCCTGTATTGGGCATACCATTATGCATTGACCACAGCAAATACATCTATCCTCATCAATAAGTGGATAGGCAAATCCCTCTTCATCCTCAACCATAGAAATAGCTTCTTTGGGGCAAATAACATAACAAGCCGTGCAACCACAACATTCTTCTTTTCTTGGATAAAGAATTGGTATTCCTTTCATATTGTATTACCTTCCTTTCTTCATTTTAGAAATTGTATTTTTTATAAATGACATAAAGCATAAAATTATATTTTTATTTAAAACAATTGACATCACGCAAACACAAAATAAACTAATTCCACAAAGGATTATATTTCTATAATAATAAACACCGAATATTATAAATGTAGATATTACCATCAAGGTCAATAATTGTGGAGAATTCTTAACACCATAATTTCTATTAATATCAATGTACCGAACAATATACATTACAAAATAAGCTATAGAACTTGCAATTGAAGCTGCAAACAGTCCAATGAAAGGCATTAATACCACATCCAATATCAAATTAATTCCGGCACAAATCATTGTTGTTTTGCTATAACCTTTGTGTTTTTATCTGCAATATAATAAGCACTCATAACACCAATCATCGCACTAAAGAAAACACCAATCATTAGGATTGGAATCTGATAATAAGCATCAGAATACTTTTTATTTATCATAATTGGAAAAACAAATGGCATGACAGAAACAATACCAAGATATAAACAAATCAATAGCTTTACCACAGTATCTTGCAAGTCTGAAAAAACCTTTTCTCTATCTGGATCATTAAAGTGAACCGAAATAAGCTCCGTCCAAGACAAATTGAAAATATTATACATCACACTGTAAAGGTTAGAAAACTTTCCTGCGATTGAATATATCCCGTTAAACGCAACTCCCAATTGCCATAGAATCACTGTTCTATCTGATGCAGACAAAATCCACCACGAAATTTGATTTGGAATCAGAGGTAGTGAATATGAAAGATATCTTTTTGAACTCTCTTTTGAAGGAACATGAAACGAAACATATCGATAAGCCTTTGTCTGAATCAAAATAAAAGTACCACAAATAACAGCGGATATAACATGTGACCATATCATTCCAGATGCACCGAGTTTAAATCCAACAATAAAGACAATATTGAGCAGGATCAATGATGCCGCGCTCAAAAAACTACCCATGGCATATACCACATTGCTGCCAAATCCTCGTGCCACCTGTAACATAACAGACGAATATGCATTTGCTATCAAATTAATAAAAAGAAAGTATTTGTATTTACTATTAATCAATGGTGACACAACTAAAAAAAAGCTCGTAAAAAGAATTAGTGCCAAAACATTGATTGAAAAAACATCTGATAATACATCCTTAGTACCATCAGAATCTCCCCTCTTCTCAAGGAGGAAACGAAAAAGTGCTTGTTCAAGTTGCAATGTAACCAACGGAAGAAGCAAAGATGTATATGTAATAATTAAATCAACAGCACCATATTCCTCGGTCGAAAGTACCCCTGTATATATCGGTAAAAGTAAAAAACTTACTACTTGTGTACAAATTTTACCCACAGATATTATTGCGGTATTCTTTGCAAGTTCCTTTCCCGTACTTGATTTATCTGACATAATCTTCCTCCGATTAATTTTTAAACTTTCTCTTGTATTCAAGATTAGTCCATCTTTTTATTAATTTCAATTTATCCACTATTCCTCTATTTTGAAAATATGTGCTGTACTTTCTGATTGCACTCTCATATCCATTGTTCAAAAATTCGGTGTAAAAATTGTTCCTCTTGTCCAAATATAAGGAGGTATCTAACTGTTGTTCCATTTGGAAGATATCCCCATCTTCTAGTTCTTTTATATACAAGTTTTTCCTAGCTTTCTCAATCAGTGTATTTCCAGCTTCAGAGTTTACAAATATAGCTGATACGCCTTTGTTATCAACACATGATTTGTCAATATTGCTAACATTCCAAAAATCTCCTATGGTCACATCTGAGTATTTTTTTTTGCGAAAAGGGCATGCATAACAAGACCTTCTATTTATCGTTAAGTCCATAATAAAAGTATGCATATATGAATCTGCAAAAGAAGGAATTATTCTACTAGTTCCATCTTTGTATTGAATTTTCATACAATGCACATTCCATCCATAAGATTTGGAACGAAATACAATAGTCTCAATCTCTTTTTTTGATTTATTTTCTCTGTCTTTTATATATTCTTGAAATACTTTATAAGATGGAACACCTTCACACAAAAAGTCTAAAATGAATAATTGATTTTTATATCTGCTCCACTTCTTTGTTTTCAAATTATATAGACCAGCAGCTTGACAAGGAGTTCCGCAGAACAAGACTTTTTTTCCGTCTTTTAAGTAGGTCTCAATTTGTTTATAAGTGTCACCTAATTTTGATTCCACATATTTACTCTTCAGCATATTTTCTATTGATGTTTCTTCAGTGGATTTATGAACAACCTGATGCATTTCCTTATCATAACAAGCCCCGAAGACAACCCCATTATCTTCTAATATCACACGTGACAATTCATAGAACATTCCTCCGGATGAACTCTTACTCCGAATATCATTCTGTTTAGTGTATCCATATAGATGCTTACAATGACTTTCATAACGATTCCCCAGTGGAACATATCCGTTGTTCTCAATCTCCTTAATCGCTTTCCAAAGTATATGTTCAGATGTAGCTTTAAGTTTATTTAATCCCTCTCCAATTTCTTTTCTATCCGCAAATTTATCTAAAGCGGTACAAAAATCATCGTAGGAAAAGTTCAAGTTTAATTCATGATCATATGCTTCCAACTGTTCAAATAAATTTGCCACCTTAGGTAGCCTTGGAAGAGAACAAAACCTTTTTGCGAACATTAATGAAAAAATGGTACCGTGAAATGTAGTTGTGTAAACACATTCTGCATTAAAAACAAGTGAGGGAAAATCTAAAGCAGATGTATATACAACTTCATCGGCAATACTAGAATATATGCAAGGCGAAATGATTTTCAATCCATTATTCTTTGCATATTTTTTAATAAATCTTTTTTCCTTTTCGTAAGAAAATAGGAATAGACAAGCATATACTTCCCAAATTCTTTTCCCGCATTAGTCAATGTGAAGCCATTCTGCCCAAGCAATAATGTTGGATCACAAACAATTAATTCCTTAATGTTTGTGATATCAGTTATAAGGCTTTGCGTCATTTGGTCTCTCGGTAGAATCTGACAAAAATCTCCTACAGCATTGAAAAATTCAGAATCATTCAAATACTCTGATGTTCTTGAATTTCCGGAACTAATTGCATACGCTAATTTGGGAATACCTTTAATCCACCCACATGAATAGAAATCCAAGTCGATATCCTTATTATGTATATTCCAAATTTCATCACTTCCACATATTACAAGTTGTATCCCATGGTCCTCAATTTCGTCAGGATTGATTATTTTTATTGACTCCCAGTCACTCAACGAACATTTATATCTATTTTTGTTTGCATCCATTTCGCGCTGAATTACATATTTAGACCTCTGAGATAAAAGTTTTGCCTTTATTCCATTTTTAGAAAAAACACCATTTTGTATCTTAGCCAATCGATTAAATCGTTTTAAAATTTCGTCATTTGGCATCCTGCGGACAAAAAAAACTTCATGTCCTCTTGATTCTAAAACTTGGCTCATTGCATAAGCTTGTAAGAAAGACCCAAAGTTTACAATACTATCGTAAACTGTAACGATTGCTATTTTCATATTTTTTTCACCTTCTCTATTTTATAGCTAATTCCTCACTCCTATCTGGAGTTTCCTTGATAATCGTAATCAGTATCAACCAAAATGTAAGCATAAAATTTGGGTATGTCAACAAGTTATCTGTTGCAATACAAATACCAGTCACAATCCATAAAACGAAATACATAAGTGCTGCTCTATACCCAACTTTATTATATAATATTATAATTGAAACAGGCCATATGAGAATAAAATAAGTAATATATGGAATAAATCCAAGCTCTATAAATAATCGCATGTACTCATTATGTAATCCAATTGAATGATTATTCAATACCATTGTTGACATAGTGTAGATTTTTTCTTGCACATATCCCACACCTGCACCTAAATATGAAATCGAAAAATTATAATAAGGGTAAAAGTTGCTATATATCCAATTTCGTCCAGCTAAATCTATTCCGAATTTTATACTAATTCCCGTCAGCAAATCCCACGACGAACACAGGAATACCCACATTAAACTTAAGGTGATTGCTATCAAAGAAATTACTATAATCAAATTCGGCTTTTTTGCTCTTCTCGCACAAAAGTATACTACAATGCCAATAAGCATTGCCAAGAGCAATATACGTTTGAAACCAAGCAAACAAAAAACTGCAAGTAGGACAACCCAACTATTTTTCACGGATCTGCTTTTTAAATAGTCTGAAATCAGAAGATAAACAATTAAGATTCCAAAAACAAATGTCACCTCATGTACTTCCAAAAGTCGAGATGCCATTGAATCCGACCCTGCCTGAAAAAGAGCTAAAGGCCCATACTGAATCATGCATGTAACAATATATATAAAATAATTGATTATTGCAGCAACAAGAACACCCTTTAATGCATCTTTCCCTAATGAATAATACGATACAATTGCCGTCAAACAAACCAGAATTGCTTGAATATTTGTATTTATAATACTGGACCATGATGCTCGATGATTTGTCATATAAAAAAATACCGATACTGCAAACAGAAAAATGTATGGTAGTATCACAATTTTGATGGTTAATAAATCTTTACTCTTATATCTAATCTCACCATGATTGACAGCTATTGAAATTCCCAAAAAAGCTAACATACAATATCTATCGATATGATAAATTCTAGAATAATTTGCAGTTGCAAAATACGTTTGTGTAGAGAAGAAAAGTATAACCATTACAATAACAAACACCATCCACTCTAGCAGCTTTAATTCAAGTCCTTTTTTCATTGAGTTTTCTCCCTATGAGATGCTAGATATGCTATACGATATACTCTTGGAAACCGTGTTATAAGTGCATATGATATTTTTCGTCCTATTCCTATTGTGTTACTTGACATCCACAAATTCTTGTATTGAATCAGCAATTTTCTTGATTCGTATAAGAACTTGTTATCAACACAATTATCATACCTGATTGTTGTATGATAGTTATATACTAACTGTTTAAATAGAAAAGAAATCATAAATTCCTTTATATCATCTCTGTAAGATTCTCTATTATATAACTCAATGGTGTTTTTTGTAATTCTTGCAAAGTCTACGCTTGTTGCTTTCTGTCTTTCTCCCATAATACTATTATTTCTAACAGTATATATATATCGTCCATCCATAAAAACCACAATCTTTGATGAATGATCAAGCAATCTAGGAGTATTTTCATAATCCTCATATATCAGTCTGTCAATAAACGGACAAGCTAAAGCAATATCTCTTTTTATCAATTTCGCCCAGGCCTGCCACAATCCATTGGAATATATTATTTCAATCAGATCTTCTGTTGCCCCAGCGAATACTTTACCACTTAGTCTCAGTGATTCTTGCTTTTCGCCTACAGAAAGAAAGTATGTTGAAATTGCAATATCAGCATCGTATTTCTCAATACCAGCCACCAAGGTTTCAATCATATCATCTTTTATGTAATCATCACTATCAACATAAATAATGTATTCTCCATTACATTTTTTCAGTCCGGCATTTCTAGCTGCGGATAGTCCTCCATTGCTTTGATGAATGACAACTATTCGCTCATCTTTTTTAGCGTATGTGTCACACATATGGGGACAATCATCAGGTGACCCGTCGTCAACTAATATGATTTCCAAATCAGTATAGGTCTGATTTTGTATACTCTCTACACATCTATCTAAATACTCCGGCACTTTATATACCGGAACAATCACACTAACCATAATTAAATTCAATCCTTTACCTATTTTCTTTACAATATTTTATAAACTCATCATATGAACTGAATGTCGGCTTATTAAGCTCCGCCTTCTTCATTGTCTCATCATAATTTTCCAATAATTTAAGTTTAAAGTCAAAAGTATCTCTTTGCATCTGGTCGTTCGGATTAAAGAATAAGAAAAAATACTCATCTAGCTTTTCTATGGATGGAACAACACCAAATCTTTCTTCATACTTTCTAACATAAGTAGCTGCTTCTTCAAGCTGTTTTCTTTTTCTCTTTTGGTAATATTCATCTATTGACAAAATCCTTCGGGCCGGATTCCCAGCATATACTGCATTCCCATCCAGATGACCAGAAACAACACTTCCGGCACCTATGATGGTATTTTCACCTATGTAACTTCCAGCTAATATAGTTGCACCCCAACCAATAAAGATATTATCTTTTAGTACAGTGTATTTCTGATTTCCGACAATTTCCCCATATTTTCTTTTTAGCACCGACCAACTATAGTCATGTGTAAGAATCGTCACTGGTCCAGTCATCATGACATGATTCCCGATTTCTAGCAAATGGGGATTCTGAACATCAATAGTAGTATGTAACGGGCGATAGAGAACAACATCCTCTCCAACTTGAACCCCTATTTTTCTTAAGTAAGTTATATATGATTCACTTGTAGCTCTATAACCCAAGATTTTCACTTTAATTTTATTCATTATGTTCATTTATTACATTCCACCTATCTTCACCAGCATGTAAAGTGCATATATTCTTTTACTCTTAACCAATTTCACGAAAAATTTTTGCCTATGTTGTTCAATGATTTTTTCATAAGTCGTGGCAACAGTATGAACTGTTTCATTGTTCACTATTTCTTTGATTGAATTCATTATTTCAGGGTTACGTTTTTTTGAAACTTTTGGGTTTTCCTGCTTCAAGCACGCTCTCAAATTCACAAAGAATTGACGTTGTAATCTTATAATCTTACTTTCATCATTAGATAACCTGTCAGTCATCTCATTATACAAAACACATATCTTTTTTAACATATCTGGTTTGTATTTCTGAGTTAAAGATCCTGGCGTAATTCTATAATTATATGCAGTGGAATCAATCACTTTAACTCGTTTAGCGTATCTATAGTATTCAGAATCCCAAATTATATCTTCGGAAATAAATTTTCGTTCAGATGGAAATTCAATTTTATATTTACGAATAATATCCATTGAATACATTACATTCCATACTGACATTCTGATTGCATCATGCTTATTCGGTGCACTTCCTAACATTCTCGCAAATAATTCATCATAAACCTCTACTCCGGTGAATAACACAATATTATATTGTTCAACAAAAGTAATTGTCCCGTTTTCTGATATACGCTTAAATCCGCCAATACATGTATCAGATTTACTTTCATGAATACCCAGCATTAAAGTTTCTACAAGATTCTCATCTGCCACATCATCTGAATCAATAAATGTCACATATTTTCCTTTTGCAACAGTTAATCCACTATTTCTGGCAAATCCAAGACCAGCATTTTCCTTGTGAATAACATTAATTCGGGAATCTTCTTTTGCAAATTGATCACACATTTTTCCACTGGAATCTTTGGATCCATCATCCACTAATATAATTTCAATGTCACTATAGGTCTGTTTCACCAATGACTGTACACATTCTTCTAGGTATCGTTCCACATTGTAAACAGGAACAATTACGCTAACCAATTCCATCTTTTTTCCTCTTTTCCACTTTTCTTATTTTTCTAGCTGGTACCCCTGCATAAACCGAATGTGCCTCAACATCATTTAACACAACCGAATTGGCTCCAATAACAGCTCCGTCTCCAATACGAACTCCTTTCGTTATTGTCACATTTGCACCTAACCAAACAGAATTGCCTATTGATATTCCTTTACTGACCAGCTCACTCGTTGTACCTTCAGATGTCACAACATGATTGTGATCCACAATGACAACATTATTTGCAATCATGCAATTATTGCCAATTTCAATTTTTTGGGCACAGGTAATAGAACAATTATGATTAAAGAATACATTGTCACCTATTCTCAATTGAGCATTTTCCATACACTTTATGTATAGAGGTCCTCGAGACATCAAAAACCTTCCAACAAACATTGAACTTTTATTCATCAGTTCAACATAAACCCTTCCACGAATTGCATTAACTATATGCATCTTTGCTTTATTACGGTATAACAACTTTATTAACATCCAATGAAAGATTGAGTTTACCATCAAATATATCTTTTTTAACATATTCATTCGTATTCTACATCCTTATTACTATATTCAAATCTATACACAAATTTTTTCTATTCACTTATGTATATTTCTCGTAGTTGTTCAGCATTTTTCTTTATATCAAATCCAGATTTTTCTACAATGCTAGATGCCATTTCTGAAAATTTTAATCTATCATTATTTCTGATCAAATTAAGAATTGCCATTGCCCATGCCTTCGGACTTTCCTCTAATGACATAAACTTAATATTTGACATTAATCCACAGTCTTTGGTTATGGTGTCTGCAAATATACAAGGTAATCCATTAATTTGCCATTCAATAGCTACTAACGGAAGTCCTTCAAACAATGATGGTAAAAGCATTCCATCCATTGCTTGAAGATAATCACTAACGTGATCTGTTGTTCCAAGAAAAAGCACAGAATCCTTAATATCTATATTTGAACTCTCAATTTTTTCTTTTAGTGGACCATCTCCCAAAAGTAATAGTCGGGCATTAGGTTCAATTTCAATTATGCTTCTAAATATCTTCATGAGGAATTCATGATTTTTCTGTTCATAAAAGCCGCCCACATGTCCAATTACAATCTCATTATCTATTTTTAACTTTTCTCTAATTTCTTTCCTAATCCTTGTGTTGTATAAGAAGTCATCAATGTTTCTTCCGTTTTTTAGAACTGTAAATTGACGATTTTTAAAAAGCCAGTGGCCAGCTTCTTCTCCACAAGCAACAGCATCAGTATAAAACAAATAGAAAAAAGGCCTAAGTATATTATCCGCCTTAACCTGATCACACTTTGTATTGTGAGAATGCGCAATTCTCTTATTACATCCACCTAACCATCCAGCAATCATTTCAATTGCTAAAGTTCCGCTATTTCCGTGCGCGTGAATGATATCTATTTTGTTTTTACGAATAAAATTTGTAAGTTCACAAAAATATTTAATTACGTTTTCTCTTCTCGATGGCAAATTAACAATGTGACATCCACTTTGTTTTAATTGCGATACTATTCCCGGCTCTGCTTTAATCGTTGAAGCAACAAAAATATCAATTTCCGTCTTATTCATTGCCTTAATATACGACATCATTATATTTGTTATTCCATCATATATTAATCCAACTGTGCTTACGATAATCACTTTTTTCATCTATGCTTCCTCAAAATAATTTATTTACTAATCTTTCTAGTCCCTCATTAAACTTTGCATTGTTACTACTCATACCATGACCCAATCCTGCAACAATTTTGTCGTAGTTTGTTATAATATCGCCAAGTGTTTCGATATCTTCTACATCAATAATCGTACCCATGCGCTTAGTCACATTTCGTGCAAACTCCACCTGATGGTCATTGACATGTTCATTGAACTTTTGTTGCCGTGGCACAACGATTGGCGTTTTGCCAACCTGTAAGGGCATAATGAAACTTGCCGGACCGCCATGTGTAATTACAATGCGAGCATCTGCCACATTTTTGACCATTTGCTGATATGGAATAAACTTGTTCCACTCGCAATATTTCGGTTTATATGTACTGAATCCTGTCTGAATGATTACATCATCCTGAATTACGCCTTCTTTTTTTAACTCATCTATTTTCTGAATCAGCCGATTAAATGGCTGTTCATGTGTTCCCACCGTCACAAAAATCATTTTCTCGCCTCCTATTTAGAATATGCTTCCAAGATTAACCGCTTTCGGATAAACCTTTTTCTGTTCTTCCCACTGCACAACAAACTTGTCAACAATAGGATAAACCATCTTACCGGTCATTGTCGGCTTATCAATGCGATCAAACACCTCGATATAGACCAACTTTGCTCCCATAATCTTACCAAGATAAAAGAACGGAACTGCCACAGCTGCGCCACAGGAGATAATCAAATCTGGCTTTTCTTTGTGCAGTACATCCCACGCAAATTTTTGTGGTTTTTAATAAGTGCTTTCAGACTACGATTGGTCGGATAATAGCAAGGATACATATTCTCGTCTTGCAAAAGGCTTCTTGCATCTTCCTTATCAAATGTTACCCAAAAGTGCTCCTTATCTTTCCAGAAAGGCTTTAACATATACAGATGGGTTAAATGACCACCCGATGATCCTACTAAACATACTTTCATAATTCAAACTCCTCCATTCGCAATTTTTTGGTTTACATCCTTCCGGATGAGAATGTTTATTTAAATGCAATATGCTATCCACATCTTTGTGATAGCTACATTCTATTAACTTTTTTTCTTACTGTTATACCCTTTCGGCACATCAATCATAGTTTCTACTTTTCCCGGTTTATTGAGTACACCTGTCATACTTCCACAATAACCAAATTGTTGTTTTATATCTTCGAACCCTGTCCATTCTCATACGCGATTTTTGCAAAATACTGATTTACACACTCAAAAGTCACAGGCGTATATACTTTGTAGAAACTGTACACACCATTTATTTCAAGCGAAACCCCAATAATCGTTATGACAAATAATACAGTTTTTTTACCATTAATACCCCGTTCTTAGGTATCAATCATTCTTACAATATGCCTAGTCAACAGAAAAGTTGCGAAGTAGAAATCGCCGTTATTTTCTATATTTTCATAACTCAACAAATTGTAGAAAAGCACCCATATTCGCCTGCGCTAGTGTATTCAATAGAGCCTTGGCAAAGTAAGTAATAAAATCAAGTATTTTTGATGTATTTGTCATCTAAGATACAATTTTTATCACTCATATCATCTCTACCCTTATTTTTTTCCAAATGTGTTCCTCATTCACCGATAATTTGTATAACAAGAGTCAATTTTTACCTCATATTTCATGGCATTTTATAACGAATCTTCGGTATGATCCGCGTGAAATTGGTTTTTTGGACTATGCTACGTTGCTTCGGTTTGTCGTGCAAACATTGGTATCAACTGCAATAAATACAATATCAATATTATTTTTAAACCGCACCTTTTTTACATACGACAACAAGTACTGTCTTTAACAGAATCTTAATATCTAAACCAAGATTCCAGTTTTCAATATAATACTTATCTAGTTTAACGACTTCATCAAAATCCGTAATTTCACTTCGACCACTTACTTGCCACATTCCTGTGATTCCAGGTTTGATAGCTAGACGTGCAAAGTGTTGATACTCATATAGATTTGTTTCTGAAATTAAAGGCGGTCTAGTTCCTACAATAGACATATCTCCTTTTAAAACATTAAAGAATTGTGGGAATTCATCCAAACTCGTTTTACGAATAAATTCACCAATACCCGTTTTATGAGTTCCATCCGGCATGACTTTATTTCCAATAACACGAGGATCAAAATCAATCTTAAACATCTTTCCATCCCCTAATTTGTTATCTTTCATTAATTCAGCTTTTCTTTCTTCCGCATCCAAATACATACTGCGGAATTTATACATTTTAAACTTCTTACCATTCTTACCAACACGCTCTTGTGAAAAGAAGATTGGTCCTGGACTAGCAAAATAAATGATTGGGCCAATAAAAATAGTAATAATCAATGTAAATAAACATCCAAGTAATCCACAAAGAATGTCAAACAATCGTTTTAAGAAGATTTCGTTTAATGGAGCATAGTTGATACTTGTTGTTAAAACAGTGTAATCACCAATCTTTTCAACAAATTGCTTCTTACCAGGCGAATTAATTACTTTAGCTAAATTCATATGCACAGTAATACCAGCCATAGTTAATTGTTCAATCAATTCGTTTGGATAAGCAATTTCTTTAGGTAATACAATCAATACTTCATCTACCCATTCTTTACATGCATACATCGCAACAGAATCATTATCCGCAACAACCTTCGTATTATTAATTGTTTTACCAATTAAATTTTTATCTAATAATGCAACACCCACAATGTCATAACGACTATAATTACTCTTTTCAATATTATCAATTACCAAATTCGCAATATCACTTGAACTCACGATCAATAACTTTCTTCGATTCCCATTATTGACACCCTTTTTAATATGCACTTTCCATACTTCTCTTACAATATATGTCAATACAAGATAAATAGCTATTGCTAAAAACAATACAAATATTGAAAACATAATACCCTTTTGAATTGCAAATAAATATAGAACAGCAAGTAATCCAACAATCAACACATGATTTAATGTCTTTACAAACTCTTTATAATGCCCCCTCTTTAATACACCTTTTAAAGTACCAAATAGAAGCAATACCATCAAATCAATCAATTCAATAATAATAGCCATATTTCTATACAAGAAATTATTGTATAAATGCATACTTCCATTCCTTATAAAATAGGCTAATACAAAAGCAATCTGTAAACATACTAAATCCAAAATAATAAAATCAATATGCTTTAGCCAACCCTTCGTATTCTTTCGATACATATTCCTATTCCAACACCTTCAAACCATATAAAAAGCTTATTTAATAATTAAATAAGACTCAATAAAACAATAACCACCGATATTTAGATACACTTCTCCCTATAGAACCTAAATTAACAGATGAACAATTCAATTAAAAATGCGGAAAGCCAGCTATTTTTAATATCCTATACATGTACCCAATAAATATCATTTCCTAAATTTCAACCGCACTCCACCCTTGGATAACAGTTACATATATAGTATACCTTAATATAACCCATTGTCAATGAACATTAGTTACTTAAATTAAGGTTAAAATATAAAATTGTTTTAATATCCCCCATATTTAAAACATATAAACATCATATAACAAATAAAAAATAATTTTAATTAAATTTACTTTATATAAAGACTTTTATCAATAAAACACAAATTTGATTTATAGCCACAACATTGTAATCGGTTACAGTGAAAAATAAAAAAATAGGACAAATCGTCCTATTTCCATAATTTTTCAGGATATACACCAGTTTCAATCAATTGTTTGAAGGCATTTTGTACATATTCCTTATCTTCAGCATATGTTACACCAAACCATTTATCATGAGTTTCAAGTACCTTTACATTGATACGATCTTCCCTCAATAATTCAGCTACAATATTTGGAAGCAAATATTCTTTCTTCATTGGATTATCTGAAATATTTGATAAGAAAGTACTAAAATCCTTTTCTAAATAGTCTAAGAAAT
>ENA-OPYX01000155-OPYX01000155.1-human-gut-metagenome-genome-assembly--contig:-NODE-155-length-38815-cov-11.165504_pt1 | contig 38815 bp, 27 predicted proteins | sample MGYA00242639_ERZ504486 | MGnify/ENA primary metagenome ERZ504486 (study PRJEB26092, sample SAMD00036296) | human gut metagenome | host: Homo sapiens | study: EMG produced TPA metagenomics assembly of... | reverse complement strand
CTGCATTACTTCTCTTAAATTCGCCACACCAATTAGTTGTATCTTAAACTTTCCCTGCAATCCTTCTAAATTTGCCTTCGGCATAATGCAAGTTGTAAATCCCATCTTTTCTGCTTCTTTTACTCTCTGCTGCGCCTGACTGACTCCACGCACTTCTCCGGAAAGTCCTACTTCTCCAAATATCAAAGTTTCCTCATCTATAACACGGTTTTTATAACTTGAAATAATTGCTGCCACAATTCCAAGGTCAATTGCCGGTTCTCCCAGTTTCATTCCACCAGCCAGATTTACATAAGCATCACACTCTCCCAAAGATAATCCTACCCTTTTCTCCAACACTGCCATCAACAAATTGACACGGTTGTAATCAATTCCAACTGCCGTTCGTCTTGGAAGCCCAAAATTGGTTCGCGTTATCAATGCCTGAATTTCAATTAAAATTGGTCTTGTTCCCTCTAAAGAGCAGACAACAACGGAACCTGACGCATCTGTCGGTCTGCCATTCAGCATAACTTGAGATGGATTTTTCACTTCCACTAATCCTTGTTCCTGCATTTCAAATACACCAATTTCATTTGTTGAACCAAAGCGATTTTTTACTCCTCTTAAAATCCGATAAGAAGCATGACGGTCTCCTTCAAAATACAATACCGTATCTACCATGTGCTCCAGTACTCTTGGTCCGGCTACACTTCCATCTTTTGTCACATGTCCTACAATAAACATGGAAATCCCCATACCTTTTGCGATTTTCATTAATACGCCTGTTGACTCCCTGACCTGTGATACACTTCCCGGTGCAGAAGAAACCTCTTCATTATACATGGTCTGAATGGAATCAATAATGACTGCTTCCGGCTTTTCGTTCTCAATAATTGCTTTTATTGTCTCAAGATTCGTCTCACATAAAAGTTTCATCTTATCTGTAAATGTTCCAATTCTCTGCGCACGCATTTTTATCTGACGCAGAGATTCCTCTCCCGAAACATAAAGCAAACTGTGACCTTTATCTGATAGCTGTTTGCACACCTGCAGTAACAAGGTAGATTTTCCGATTCCAGGGTCTCCTCCTACCAGAACCATAGAACCTTGAACCAATCCACCTCCTAGCACGCGATCTAATTCCTCAATGTTTGTTGTAATACGATTATCCTCTGTAATATCAATTTCTGAGATGGTAGCCGGTTTTATTCTTTCTTTTTGTATTCCCTGACCATTTCCAGAGATTCCTGAACTCTTTGGCAGAACCGTTTCTTCCACAAATGTATTCCATTCCTTACAGCCTGGGCACTGTCCTAACCATTTGGGGCTTTCATATCCACAGTTCTGACAAAAAAAGACTGTTTTTTTTGCTTTTGCCATTTTTTTCTCCTATATTGTCTCTATATTGCTTGCTATGGAACAAAAACAGCCGAGGAAAATTCCTCGGCCCGAATTTGTATTTCATGTGAATGACTCGGCTGCAATTAACCAAGCTTCTTGCTTAAACTGCTTATTATTTCTTCTTAATCTCAACTGCTACCTGTTCAGACTGTTCTAATTCTACACTGATGGCAAGTTTTCCACCCAGATTTGTTTTCATAACGCCTGCTTCCACGTCATCAATCTTGATAGAATATTCTGCATCTTCTTCTAATTCTACTGTAATCTGTGCATCTTTCGGTCCTTCTACTTTAAAGCTCATGCCATCTGCTTCTACATTAAGATTTAAAACAGTCGTTCCCGGAACAGATTCATATACAAACATGCCATTTCTTTCTAATTTGGTAATCTCATTATATGTTTTTACTTTATACATGTCACCATCATGTTCAAAATCAGATAATTTTGATTTTGTATCCAATTCATAATTTCCAAAACTGATTGTGCCATCTTCCTCTGTACGAATTAATTCTTTAATTACTGACATAATTATGTCCTCCCATATGTCTTTCGTTAGTAAACTTTTCTTTATAAACCGGATGCTTCCATTTTGTTTGTGTGAACCATAATCAGCTATTAAGCCTCACACCTTTTCAGCTTAAACCGTCTTTATAAAGTTTTGCTTACATGAATATTACCATAAATCAAACTTTTTTTCTAGTTTTTCTAGTCATGTTTTACCATAAAATTTTATTTTTTCCTTATGAAACGCCGATTATCACCTTATCGCCCTGTTTAATTCTTCCCTCCAAAAATTTCTTCTGCCATCGCATCTTCAATTTTTATTCTGGATTTGCCCTTCTAAGCGGACGAGCACCATATTTTCGGGTCAAAGCCCTCTTTTGCAATCAGCTCTTTGACCGAATCACGAACTTTCAATTCAATTCCCATCTGGTCTTTACAACGCAGGGTTAAATCTTTTAACAGAATTCCTACGATTTTCTTCACTTCTTCTTTATTTAACGTATGGAATACAATAATTTCATCAATACGATTTAAAAATTCCGGCTTAAACATCCGTTTTACTTCTTCCATTACACCCTCTTTCATGCGGCTGTAATCTTTCTTCTCATCTTCCACCGCACCAAATCCAAGACGTTTTGGTTCAATAATTGCCTTTGCTCCGGCATTAGAAGTCATAATAATAATCGTTTCTTTAAAATCAATCTTTCTGCCCTGTGCATCTGTAATATGTCCATCATCCAATACCTGCAGTAAAATATTAAAGACATCCGGATGCGCTTTTTCAATTTCATCAAATAAAATCACACTATATGGATTTCTTCTGACTTTCTCACTTAACTGACCACCCTCATCATATCCAACGTATCCAGGCGGTGAACCAATCATTTTAGAAACACTGTGTTTCTCCATATATTCCGACATATCTACACGAATCATCGCATCTTCGCTTCCAAACACAGCTTCTGCCAACGCTTTTGAAAGTTCCGTCTTTCCAACACCTGTCGGACCAAGCAGGAGGAAAGAACCTATCGGACGCTTCGGATCTTTTAATCCTACGCGACCTCTTTTTACTGCTTTTGCAACTGCTGACACTGCTTCTTCCTGTCCGACTACACGCTTATGCAGAATTTGTTCCAGTTTTGCCAGACGTTTCGACTCTCCCTCTGCCAGTTTTTTGACCGGAATTTTTGTCCACTGTGCAACCACTTCTGCAACAGAATCTTCTGTTACGACAAGATGTTTTCTGCTGCATTGTTTTTCATATTTCTGTTTTGCCTTTTCCAGCTCTTCTTTTAAAGTATCCTGCTCTCTTTGCAGTTCTTTTGCCAGTTCAATGTCTCCACATTTTAAAGCTTCTTCTTTTCCTGAAATCAGTTTATGAATCGTTTCCTCTTTTTCCACAATGCCTTCCGGTACTTTGTAACCGGCAAGCTGTACTTTTGATGACGCTTCATCAATCAAATCCAGTGCTTTATCCGGTAAAAAACGGTCATTGATATAGCGGACACTCATATCTACTGCTGCTTCCAATGCCTTTTCTTCTATTTTTACACCGTGATGTTCTTCATAATATGGACACAAGCCTTTTAAAATCGCAACTGCTTCTTCACGACTTGGTTCTTCCACCGTAATTGGTTGAAATCTTCGCTCTAATGCTGCATCTTTTTCAATGTACTTACGATATTCATCCAAAGTTGTCGCACCAATCAGCTGGATTTCCCCTCTTGAAAGAGACGGCTTTAAAATATTTGAGGCATCAAGTGCTCCTTCTGCTCCGCCTGCTCCGATAATGGTATGAAGTTCATCAATAAATAAAAGGATTTCCTTATCATTCATGACTTCCTGTACCACTTTTTTAATTCGTTCTTCAAATTCTCCACGATATTTACTTCCTGCAACCATGCTGGAAAGGTCTAATACAACCACCCTTTTATCCAGCATCTTTTCCGGTACCATTCCCCAGACAATTCGCTGTGCAAGTCCTTCTGCAATCGCAGTCTTACCAACTCCCGGTTCTCCAACCAGACACGGATTATTTTTAGTTCTACGGCTTAAAACCTGAATAATTCTCGAAATCTCTTTTTCTCTTCCGATAACAGGATCTAATTTTCCTTCTTCTGCCATCTGAGTCAAATCGCGACTATACTGGTCAAGGGTTGGAGTTACACTGCCTGTCTGTCCCTTCATAAAACTGCCATTTTGAATTTCTTCTTTAGAAATCATATCTTCTTTTCCCATAGCTTTTACTACATTAAGATATAATTTTTGTATATTGATGCCAAGTGTATGCAGAAGTCTTGTTCCCACACAGTCATACTCTTCTAACATTGCCAAAAGCAGATGCTCCGTTCCAACCGTACGTGATTTAAATTTACCGGCTGCCTCTCGACTTCTAAAAAGCACACTCTCAACACGTGGCGTATATCCTTGCGGATTTTCTAAAATCACTTCCTCTGTCGGTGTAATCAATTTATCAATTAATTCCATTAATTTTTCAGAAACAACCCCCTCTTCACAAAGGATTTCCGACGCTGTTGTTCCGGTCGCCAACAAAAGCCCTGCAAGCAAATGTTCCGTCCCTATATAATTATGCTTCTTGCTTTCGGCAGTTTCTTTCGCTTTTTTCAGCGCCAACAATGCCTGTTTTGAATAATTTTCTTTCACGAAAAGCCTCCTTATTATTTCATGTCCTGTTTTTACTGTCCTATTCGTCAACCAGATATTCGCAATCCACTTTACTACCTGCTTTATTCATACTCTTCATAAATTTCATCAATCAAAGCATGCACTTCTTCTTTTGAAATATTTCTACAGCTTCCCTTCGCAAGCAATATAGCAAGTGTCTCTTTCATCTCCTGTAACGCTCTCGCTTTATTTACATCAACAGCAATCACTGCACCGCGTCTGCGGTCTATATTGACAAATCCCTCCTGCCGTAAAACAGTATAGGCTTTATTTACGGTATGCATATTAATTCCTATCGTATCTGCCAATTGCCTTACAGAAGGAAGATTTTCTCCCTCCTGAAGCTGTGAGGTTGCAATTCCCATAATAATTTGATTACAAAGCTGGACATAGATTGCCTCATCGCTGTTAAAATCAATTTCTATTACCATTTTTCCACCTGCTTCCTCTTTGGAATTGTTATATATAGAATAATGTGAACTGCCCATCACCTAAAAGTAATGGACTTCAAAGGAGCCGATGCTCCTATTTAAGAAGTTTGATATTTAAGTTTCCACCTGAAAATTCAGGCAATTCTCATTCTTATGGGCGTGTCCACTTCGCCTCTGTTGTATAGGGTAGTCATATCCACTACACTACTTTTACACATAATGTTTAGCGCATTGCTTACATTATTATATCATATCTTTTACTGAAAAGATAATATTTTAGTTAAAAATTAAATGCAGTACCCTTTATCCTACAATCTATTGAGAGATACAAAAAGCAGATTATGAAATCAAAAATTCATAATCTGCCCTGTTCTTTTTTCTGAATTTATTTCATTCCAAACTGTCAAGTGGATATTCGCAATCCGCTTCGCTACTTGCTCATAACCAAATAGCTGCTACGCAGCTTATCAGAAGGGGCTTGCCCCTTCCTGATACAAGCAAGTCCCCACCCCTGCTTATTTCTTTTCGCAATTGAAGCAGGGGACTTACTTGATTTGGTTAAAATCATTCTTTAAGCCAGCATCATTCTGTCATTTGCAAACTCTCCACCGCTTACTTCTTCAAATTTCTTAAGCAGATCTGCTACCTGAAGCTGTTTTTTCTCCTCACCGGAAACGTCATAAATCACTCTTCCTTCATGCATCATAATCAGACGATTTCCGTGTAAAATTGCATCTTTCATATTATGTGTTACCATCATAGCTGTCAGATTGTGGTCACTGATGATTTTATCAGAAAGCGCTAATACCTTTGCCGCTGTTTTCGGGTCAAGCGCCGCTGTATGTTCATCTAAAAGCAGAAGTTTTGGTTTCTTAAGGGATGCCATCAATAAGGTAATCGCCTGTCTCTGTCCACCGGAAAGTAATCCTACTTTACTACTCAAACGGTCTTCGAGTCCAAGATCCAAAGTTTTCAATGATTCTTTAAATGATTCTCTCTCTTTTTTCGTAATTCCCCATCCAAGTCCACGTCTCTGACCACGTCTTGCCGCAATTGCCATATTTTCTTCAATCGACATGGTTGCTGCTGTTCCTGTCATCGGATCCTGGAACACTCTTCCTAAAAATGCTGCCCTTTTATGTTCCGATAATTTTGTGATATCTACCCCGTCAATCACAATTTTTCCGGCATCAATACTCCAGACTCCCGCGATTGCATTTAAGGTTGTCGATTTTCCAGCTCCATTTCCACCGATAATCGTCACAAAATCCCCTGGATTTAAATTTAAATTTACCCCATTTAATGCCACTTTTTCATTGATTGTTCCGGCATTAAATGTCTTATGCACGTCTTGAATTTCTAACATGTATCCCATTATGCAGTCCTCCGTTTCTTGAAATATTTCTCTTTCATATAAGGAACTGCCAGGAAGCAGGCAACTACAACCGCAGAAAACAGTTTCATATAATCAGACGGCATCTTAAGCCACAATACAAACGCAATTACAATATAATAAATAATCGCTCCGAAAAAGATTGCTGCAAGAGTTAATGCAAATGCGATTTTCTTTCCTGCACATAATTTTCCAAAAATAACCTCGCTGATAATAACTGCTGCAAGTCCGATTACGATTGCGCCTCGTCCCATATTGACATCCGCTGCACCTTGATACTGTGCATAAATCCCGCCACAAAGTCCAACTAATCCATTTGAAATCATTAATGCCAGAACTTTGTTAAAGGAAGTATTAATTCCCTGCGCACTTGCCATCTGTGGATTACATCCGGTTGCACGAATCGAAGCTCCCAGTTCTGTACCAAAAAACCAGTAAATAATTGCAATTAATGCAACTGCACCAAGAATCAGTTTTAAAAAGAAAAAGGCACTTCCTTCTCCGGTTACATAACGAAGAGAGGCAACTAATTTATACTGAAGCACATTAATTGCCTGATTGGATTTTCCCATAATTCCAAGATTTATCGAATACAATCCAATCTGTGTTAAAATGCTGGCAAGAATCCCAGGGATTCCAAATGCCGTATGTAAAATTCCGGTTACAAATCCTGCTACCATTCCTGCAAGAAATGCAAAAACAAGTGCAAGTGCCGGATTCATGCCGCCACGGATTAACATAACCGCAACTGCCCCGCCGGTCGCCAGTGAACCATCCACTGTCAAATCCGCAAAATCCAAAATACGAAACGTAATATATACTCCAAGTGCCATAATTCCCCAGATAATCCCCTGTGCCACATTTCCAGGAAGTGCACGCACAAGTGTCATTGGGTCCAAGGCTGCAAAATAAACTACCATTTTTTTATCCTTATTCCTTTATTTTTCTTAAACGATATACTCTCGAAGCCTTTCCTCATACAGTATGCAAAAATAACCAGACAAATAGCGCAGACTAAAAATTTATCCTGCGTTATTTGCCTGAAAATCAACATTATAATACACTACTACACAGAAAAATTCCAAGAGTAATTCATTCTGTTCTTTTATTCCTGCTCAATTGCTTCATATTCATCCGGAACTTCGATGCCAAGTTCTTCACAAATTGTCGGATTATACATCTTTGTTACATTTGGTGCAGTCTCGATTTCCATGGTACTTATATCTTTTCCGTTTTCAAGAATATCATAAGCCATTTCACCAGCTTTGTATCCAATATCATAATAGCTGATAGAAAGGGTTGCAATACCACATCCGGCACAGATACCCTGCTCTCCTGCAACTACCGGAACTTTAGCCGGCAGACAGATATTATTAATAATTTCTGTATTTGATGCCATTGTATTATCCGTCGGAATGTAAAGTGCATCACACTCGGAAATTGCAGAAGTTGTAACAGACTGAATCTCGTTAGAATCTGCTGCTGTATACTCTTTATACTCAATTCCATCTTCTTTTAACGCATCTTCAAATAATTTTGCCTGATAAGCAGAGTTTGGCTCTGCAGAGCAATATAAAATTCCAACTGTTTTTACATCCGGAACTAACTCAACCAGCATATCTTCCTGCTGGTCAATCGGCGCCAGGTCACTGGTACCTGAAATATTCATTCCGGTGGAACCATTCCAGTCAGAAATATCAAGTGCAGTTGCATAATCTGTAATAGAAGTTCCTAAAATCGGAATGGAATCCGTTGCTGCTGCTGCACACTGAAGTGCGGTTGTCGCATTTGCAAGAATCAAATCCACATTATCCGCAACAAAGCTATTCGTAATGGTTGCACAGTTTGCCTGCTCACCCTGTCCATTCTGAAGGTCAAATGTAACATTGTCTTTTCCGAATTTTTCTTCACACGCATCTTCAAATCCCTGTGTTGCCTGATCAAGTGCTTCGTGCTCTAACTGCTGGCAAATACCGATTTTGTATACTTTTCCGGAATCAGAAGAAGCACTGTCTGAAGAACTATCGGAAGAACCTGAAGAAGAACTTCCTCCACATCCTGCAAGTGATGCAGCTACAGATGCTGCCATTAAAACTGCCATAATTTTTCTTAATTTCATAATCTTTTCCTCCTTTTTCCTCAATGGACTCTTCGCTTTAAACCGTTACCCTTTAAAGCGATAAATCATATAGAAATTATAATTAAGATTATAGCCACTTTTGTACCTTTCGTCAACCAAAAAAACAGCCTGAATTCATTAAATTCAGACTGTTTCTTCCCATTTTATTTTTTCGACTTACTTTTTATGCTTCATCAATGGCTTTTCCAATGTCATTTCTCATGTATTTATTCTCAAAAGAAATCCATTTTGTTGCCTCATAAGCATTTGCACGGGCTTCTTTTAAATCCGCACCTTTTGCAGTTACACCTAAGACACGACCGCCATTGGTTACAATTTTTCCGTCCTTAAATGCAGTTCCTGCATGAAATACATAATATCCGTCTTTTTCTTTAAACGTCTCCAAACCTTCAATCGGAAATCCTTTTTCATAGGAAACCGGATATCCATCAGAAGCTAAAACCACGCACACTGCTGCATTCTCTTCAAACTGTAAATCTACTTTATCAAGTGTTCCATCAATGCAGGCTTCAAATACTTCCACGATATCATTTTTTAATCTTGGAATCACTACCTGCGCTTCCGGGTCACCAAATCTTGCATTATACTCTAAGACTCTTGGTCCTTTCTCTGTCAGCATCAGACCAAAGAAAATAATTCCTTTAAATTCCCGTCCCTCTGCTGCCATTGCATCTACCGTTGCCTGATAAACATACTTCTCACAGAACTCATCCACTTCTTTTGTGTAGAATGGGCTTGGAGAGAAAGTACCCATACCTCCGGTATTTAATCCCTGATCACCATCTTTTGCACGTTTATGGTCCTGTGCGGATGTCATGGTTTTGATTGTTTTTCCATCTACAAAAGAAAGCACAGAAACTTCACGTCCCGTCATAAATTCTTCAATTACCAGAGTATTTCCGGCAGAACCGAATTTCTTATCGAGCATGATGGTTTTTACCCCTTCTTCTGCCTCTTCCAAAGTGTTACAGATTAAAACACCCTTTCCAAGTGCCAGTCCGTCTGCTTTCAACACAATCGGGAAATCTGCTTTTTCTCTTAAATAAGCAAGTGCCTCATCTGCACTTTCAAAATTTTCATAAGCAGCGGTCGGAATATTGTATTTTTTCATTAAATCTTTTGAAAAAGCCTTTGAACCTTCCAAAATTGCTGCATTTTTTCTCGGTCCAAATACACGCAGACCTTCTTTTTCAAAGGCATCTACTACTCCACCAACCAGTGGGTCGTCCATACCTACTACGGTTAAATCAATTTCTTTTTCTTTCGCAAAAGCTACAAGTTTATCAAATTCCATTGCGCCGATTGCTACACATTCTGCATACTCTGCAATTCCCGCATTTCCCGGTGCGCAGTAAATTTTTTCTACTTTCGGACTCTGTGCCACTTTCCACGCAATTGCATGCTCTCTTCCGCCGCTTCCAATAATTAATACTTTCATGTATGTTCCCCTTTCACCGCTCTTGTTATTCTTTTATTTTTACAAGACCGTTTACTACTTCCACTTTACCATTTGCAATTAAATCAATTGCCCTTGGCATAATCTTCCATTCTGCCTCTTCCATGACTCTTCTTTGAAGAACTTCAGGAGTATCTTCCTGTTTCACTTCCACTGCCTTTTGCAAAATAATCGGGCCGGTATCTGTTCCCTCATCTACAAAGTGAACCGTTGCCCCTGTCACTTTCACGCCTCTTTTTAAGACACCTTCATGTACTTTCAAGCCGTAATATCCGGTTCCGCAAAAAGATGGAATCAGAGCCGGATGAATATTAATAATTTTATTTGGATAAGCCTTTACCATAATTTCAGGAATCACAACCAGACAACCTGCAAGCACCACCAAATCTACCTGATAAGACTGGATTGCCTCAAGCAGAGCCTGATTAAATGCTTCCCTCGATTTATAACTTTTTGGTGAAACGCATTTTGCCTCAATGTGATGTGCTTTCGCTCTCTCTAACGCATAAGCATTCGGATTATTACTGATTACAACCGCAATTTCCGCATTTGTAATTGTTCCACTTTCAATGGAATCGATAATTGCCTGAAGATTCGTTCCGCCTCCTGACACAAGTACCGCTAATTTCACGTGCCTCTTCCTCCTGTTATTGATGTACCTTTGGAGTTTTTCCTCCACTAATTTCGCAATTGATCTTTGCCAATCACATCCAAATTTTATCCATTTTTACAGCAAAAGGGCTGCGGCATCCAACATGCCACACCCCCGCTCATTTTATTTATGCTAATTTTACGCCTTTTTCACCGGCTTCGATTTTTCCGATTACATAAGGAGTTTCTCCTGCTGCTTTGACTGCTTCTACGGTCTTGTCCACATCTGCAGGGTCTACTGCCATAATCATACCGATACCCATATTATAAGTATTGTACATCATGGTTTCTTCTATCTGACCTTTTTCGGCCATTAATTTAAAAATTGGAGGAATTGGATAACTGTCTTTTTCAATCACTGCACATACATCATCTTTTAACATTCTCGGTACGTTTTCATAGAAACCACCGCCTGTGATATGACTACATGCTTTTACACGCACTCCTGCTTCTTTCACGCTTCTGAGCGCTTTTACATAGATTTTTGTCGGTGCAATTAATGCTTCTCCAAGTGTTTTTCCAAGTTCATCATAATAAGTATCCAATGATTCTTTTGTCATATCAAATACTTTACGAACTAAAGAAAATCCATTGCTGTGAACACCTGAAGATGCCATACCCACTAAAACATCCCCTGCTTTTAAGTCTTTTCCTGTAATTAAATCTTTTTCATCTACCACGCCAACTGCAAAACCTGCAAGGTCATACTCATCCTCCGGATAGAAACCTGGCATTTCTGCTGTCTCTCCACCGATTAATGCAGCACTTGACATTTCACATCCTGTTGCAACACCTTTTACGATTTCCGCAATTTTTTCCGGATAGTTCTTTCCACAGGCAATATAGTCAAGGAAAAATAAAGGTTCTCCACCTGCACAGGCAATGTCATTGACACACATTGCAACACAGTCGATTCCTACTGTGTCGTGTTTATCCATAATAAATGCCAGTTTCAGTTTTGTTCCTACTCCATCTGTACCAGATACCAGAGTAGGTTTTTCCATGTCTTTAAATTTTTCCATAGAAAATGCACCTGAAAAGCCACCGATATTTGTCAGTACTTCCGAACGCATTGTCTTTTTGATATGTTCTTTCATTAATTCCACTGATTTGTAACCTGCCTCGATATCTACACCGGCATTCTTGTAATCCATTTTGTTATCCTCCAATTATTTGTTGTAATTTTTATATCCTACTTCCTGAAGCTTTGCATCTTTTGCAACGACCTGGTCTTTTAAGTCCTCTTTGTAGTCTTTCAGCTTCTTGAGAAGTTCAGGGTCTGAAGTTGCCAGAATCTTGGCTGCAAGGATTCCCGCATTTGCGCCTCCATTAATTGCTACTGTTGCTACTGGTATTCCTGACGGCATCTGCACAATTGAATATAAAGAATCTCTTCCTCCTAAAGATGTCGTATGCATTGGGATACCAATAACCGGCATTGGAAAGATTGCCGCACACATACCCGGAAGATGTGCTGCCATACCAGCTCCTGCAATAATCACTTTGAATCCTTTTTCCTCTGCACTTTTCGCATATTCAAAGAACACATCCGGTTCTCTGTGTGCAGAAATAATTGTCATTTCATAGTCAATCCCGAATTTTTCTAACATGTCTGCTGCTTTGCTCATAACAGGCATATCTGAGTCGCTTCCCATAACAATTCCAACTTTTGCCATGATTCAATCTCCTTCTTAAATTAATATACAAAATGTCTGGTCTTACACGGACAATTTTACATAGACTTCCAAAACTTGTCAACAGGTTTCAACAGGTTTCGTCAAGAACACGGTTCAATTCTTCCGTTCCGACAAGAGAAAATCTTCCATTTTCAATAATGGAAGCAATTTCTCTTCCCTCTTTTTCTACACGGATAAACTCAATTTCTTCATAAGGAATGGTAATATCCGTATGACATCCAAAATAAGCCTTTCCCGCATCCTCTTTACGAAGCAGGGAAATTTCATTGTCCCTTGCAATAATCTCTTTTCCATCCGGATTATACACAGCCGTATCCTCTGACCAGCTGTAACAGGTATCTCCCAATGCAAAATGCGGACCCGTTTTCTCTGCAATCAAAATTGGAAGTTTGGCTTCGATTCCATATTTTCTTCCCATCCTATAAGCCGTTGTGTTCGTTCCGATTGCAAATTCTCCGATCGGAAGAAACTCATGATGATATAAAATATTACTTTCGATATAAGCTTTATTTTCATCTGCGGTTTCAAAATTTTCACAGGAATATTGCGTTGTTTTTCCATCTTCCAGACAGATTTTTAAATTTTTATAATACAAACCGGAAAGATAAACTCCGCTTACATGAAGCACACCATTTGTTCCCTCCAACTTCGGACTGGTAAATACTTCACCCACCGGAATGTTGACATCGGCAACACAATTTTCAAAGTTCGTTTCTTTCTCTGAATTTTTTAAGGTATGAAGCATAATTCTTAAATCTGTCTCATTTGCTCCCTTTCCCTTAATATGCACCGAGTCTCCCTTATCCAGAACATCAATCATTGTCTGCTGAATGTTTTGATATAAATGATAATCCAGATTATTTAAGCGCACGGTCTCTTTAAAAATTTCACGAAAATCTGCTCCGATTTCACAAACCGGATAGGCGATAATCGTAAAACTGCGTTCTTCCCCGATAATATAACGATTTACAATCTGTCCTGCTTCATTGCTGTAAGTCACCTTTAACTTCTGCTGATGCGGATTTAAACTCCACGCTTCTGCTTTCGTTTCCGGTTCAAATGGTTCTTCACCAAATGTTTCAATCACTGCCGGACCAGCATGCGTATTGGCAAGTTCCTTTACCTGTTCATAAGCGACCTGCATCACCCGCAATTTTCTGCAGACAAATTCCTGATTAAAAAATAGCGCATTGTCTTCTTTATGGTCGTAATCATACTGACGGTTTGGAACTGCCCCATAATAGCCAATTCTATTCTGACCATTTCGATTAACAGCATGGACTGCACTTCGATAGATAGTCGGACGAAGTCCCATCTTGGCAAACTGTCCAACTGCAGATTTTACCATTCTCTCAAATCCAAGCTGATAACGGATATTGACTGTTTTTTTCTTCGATAAATCTTTTTTACCCACTACAAATCCGATTCGATAGCCCTCACTAAAGGTTCTCGCCATTTTATCAATTTCTTCCTGTGAAAACTCACTTAAAAATTTCGCCATCTCTTCTTCATTTTGGGTGACATATTCTCCGAATTGATATAAATACCGCACATCGCTTAAATCACTGTTTTCAATAATCTTCACAGCAAAATCCAAATCAGGATCTACTGCTTCACGGATTCTTCTTGAAACCATTTCCTCACTGTAATCACTGACATACCAGTACAATGATTCCCTGACTTCTTCTGCCGACACAGGCGATTCTTCTAACAAATTATAAATCTGTACAAACAGTTCTAAAATCACAGTCATATCAAACAGACGATTTTCATAGACAAATACAATAAGCCCTCTTATCTCAGCCTCTAAAAAGCAAATCAGCGGACCAAATTCTTTTCCTAACAGCTTCTCGGCATAAGCAGGATTTGCATAAGAAGTCTCATAGTGTTCCGGCAGAATATCCTGGTACAACCGCTCATTATTTTTCCTTAATTCTTCTAAAGAAGCTGTTTTGAGCCAGCCATCCTGAATTTTTCCATGCAGTCTGATTAAGTATTCAAGAAAATCGGCTGTTTTCTTAAAATATCCTAAAAAGTTGTTCCGGCAGTTTCTCCTCGTCTTTTATCTCAAAAATTCGGTCCGTAACCAACGAAAAACGTTCTTCTAAATATTCTTCTCTACTCATCTTTTAAATTCCCGTTTTTTACATTTTTTTCAATAATCTGAGTCACCACTTCCATCAGCGTATCCGAACCCATCTTTGTTCTTTTCTGTCTTTCTTCTACCTGAGAACGTTTAATCTGACGCTCTCTCCAGGATTTTCCTCCTGTTTTATCATTTAACAGAATCGGCTGTAAATTGTCCATACAGCGGGCAAACTTTGCTTCCGGCGTCTCGCAGGTCTCAAATTCTTCCCATAAATCTCTCATACTCTTTGCCTGGTCTTTCGGTAAAAGACTAAAAATCCGGTCTGCCGCCTTTACCTCACGTTCCCTCTGGCTTAATTTTCCTTTTTCATCATAAGCATAAGTATCCCCGGCATCAATTTCCACAATGTCATGAATCAACACCATAAGCATTGTCTTTTGTACATCTATTTTCTCTTTTGCATACTCAGACAAAAGTGCTGTCATAAGCGCCAGATGCCAGGAATGTTCTGCATCATTTTCTTTTCGGATTCCATCAGAAAGGTACGTCTGACGCCCGATAAATTTACTTTTATCTGCTTCTAAAATAAATTCAAGCTGTTTTTTCAACCGTTCTTCCATAATTTCTACCTCATCCAATTCCAATCAAAAACATCGTAATCCAAAGTACTGTTAACAGCCCGTTTGCCACTGCGCCTACTTTGCTGTACAATACATTCCTGTTTTCCTCTGAAAAACTCTTTAAGCCAAGAATAAATCCATATACAGAAAATCCGATTGCAATGAATCCTGCTGCTCCGAGATATAATCCGCCTTTTCCACCCATCATCATCGAGCAGATAGCAGAACCTACAAACAAAAGAAACGACGCAAATGCCAAAATAGAGGATAACTTTCCGCCTTTGGTATGTTTCTTTCTGGTAAACGCATATTTATATCTCTTTCTCGCCATATTTCTTCCTCCTGGTCTGGTCATCTATCAAATGGCAGACAGCAAACAGGATATACCCGACTGCCGCTCCCAGTGTATTCAAAATCAAATCATCTACATCAAAACATCCAACTTTCGTTATCAGCTGAACTACTTCCACAAACAAGCTCAAGGCAAATCCTAATAACGTAATCAAGAAAAAGCCTCTCGCCCGACGGACAATTAAAGGAAGTATAAATCCAAAGGGAACGAATCCTACCACATTTCCTAACAGATTCGTAACGACTGCAAATACTCCAAGTTGTTCTCTGTAAATCCAAAATCGTTTTATTTCCCGAAACGGAACCACATTATAATGGTATTCACGCTCTGCGAACCCTACTCTTCCATATGATTCCGAAAAAAACAGGAAATAAATCAGTGCAGCAATATAAAGCAGAAACGCAAACGTTCCCGCTTTCTTTATTTTATTTTTTCATTTCCCGTTCAATTTATACGCTCCTGTACTGAAATAAAGAGGGCATTTTCTTAAATATGCCCTCTCTTTCTGACACAAGGCATACTTCTAATAAGCCTGTCATGCCTTAAATTGTCAGTTCATATTTCTTTTTTATTAATCTTGCTCCATTAATAATCAGCATAGTGCCACTTACAATTCCGGTCACTAATACCACAATTCCAATTGCCAGTGTACCACCGCCTATGCCTGCCATTGTTTTATATACTTTTTCATTCATAAAATCCTGCATCCTCTTGATTCATTTCATACAACTGACTTTTTCATTTTCCAATCTATTTTACGCCATATTCCTCATAGTATGCGTCAATTGCGGATTTTAATGCATCGTCAATTACAACTTTTCCATTACATTCTTTGTTGTAAAGACATTCCACTACTTCTTCCATTGTTACGATTGCAGCCGTATCGAAGCCATAAAGGTCTTTGACTTCATCAAGGGCGCATTTTTCTCCACCTTTTCCGATTTCCATACGGTTTAAAGAAACCATCAGACCAACAATTGTTACATCTGCTGCCCCTCTTACCTTCGGTACGGTTTCTTCCATGGATTTTCCGGATGTCGTAACATCCTCAATCATAATCACACGGTCACCATCTTTTAACTGGCTTCCAAGGAATTTTCCTTTATCTGCACCGTGGTCTTTTTCTTCTTTTCTGTCAGAACAGTAACGTACTTCTTTTCCATATAATTCACTGTATGCGATTGCGGTTACTACCCCAAGCGGAATTCCCTTGTAAGCCGGTCCAAATAATACGTCAAAGTCATCTCCATACGTATCATGAATGGCTTTTGCATAATATTCACCTAATTTTTTTAACTGTGAACCGGTTACATAGGCACCTGCATTCATAAAAAACGGAGATTTTCTTCCACTCTTTAAAGTAAACTCTCCAAATTTCAGTACATCACTTTCTACCATAAATTCAATAAACTCTTTCTTGTATGCTTCCATTTTTACCAAAGCCTCCATTATTCTCTATCTTTTACAGGCATCTGCCTTTTTTTCTAACTGTATCATTGATATTTTAGCACACTATTTTATACTTGACAATTCCTTTTACCCCTTTACCAAACAAAAAGGCCAATGAAAGCCTTGCCTTCATTGACCCTTTCGCATTTCATTTCGAGTATTGATTCAAAATTTTATTTTTCTTCTTTTTTCTCTACTCCTGTGTCTTTTCTTCTCTTCTTGTAATAAAGAACCACTCCTGCAAATACACCAGAAGCACTAATCAGTCCTGCCATTGGAAGAAGGAAATCGGTTTCATCCCCTGTCTTCGCACTCTTTGCACTGCTGCTGCCTGTTGTCTGGCTGCTGCTTGTCTGTGCCTGAGTTCCTGTTGTCTTATTCGTGCTTCCACTTTGCGTTCCTTTGTTGGTTGCTGTACCGGTTGTGGTATTTGAGCCTTTGTTTGTTGTACCGGTTGTTGTGCCAGAACCCTTGTTGTTATTCTTATCGGTCGTTGATGTGTTATTATCTTTGTTGTTATCCTTGTTGTCGTCTTTCTTATCATCACCTTTGTTGCCTGGGTCCGGTTTATCGGTATTATTTGCCAGCTCTTCTAAGCGTTTGATTTCTGCTTCTCGCTCTTCAAGTGCCATTTTTGCTTCTTTAATCATTGCTTTCTGGCTCTCACTTAAAGCATCATACGCTTTTCTTGCCTGTTCCACTGCGGTCTTGTCTGACAGTTTCAGTTCTTTTACTTCCGGAAGACTGTTAATCTGCTGTGCCACTTTTTCTGCTTCTTCTTTTTCTCTTTCAAGTAAGCTAAGCTGGTTTTCTGCGGTTAACAGCGTATCCACTACTCCACTTTCTGTCAACTGACGTTTCTGGTCTGCATTTAATGCATCATAAGCACTTCTTGCCAAAGATACTTTTTCTGCATCTTCCAGTTTCAAATCTCCAACTGCCGGAAGTTCCTGAATCTGTTTTGTTACCGCTTCGGCTTCTGCTTTTAATGCTTCGAGTTTCTTTTCTGCCTTTTCCAGTTTGTCATACGCTTCACCGGAAACAAACTTCTTCTGGTCTTCACTCAAAGCATCGTAAGCTTCTCTTGCCTGTTTCAGTACTGCTTCATCCTGGAACGTCACATCCTCTTCGGATGGAAGGGCATTGAGTTTTTCTGTCACTGCATCGGCTGCCGCTTTGTCTGCCGCATCCTTTTTCAGTTTTTCTAACTGCGTTCTTAATTCACCAAGTTTTGCAACACTTTCCGGTGCTTTTCCATTCAGATATTCTTTCTGAGCATCACTTAATGCATTGTAGTGTGCCTCTGCACCTGCAAGAGCCACTTCATCATCCAGCGTCAGATTATCTTTGGACGGAAGCGCATTCATCTCTTCTAATACCAAATCCGCTGCCTGCTCTTCGAGTAACTGTGCAATCTTCTTCTCTGCACGTTCCAGTTTGTCGGTTGTTTCCTTGGAAACCAGTTTCTTCTGGTCATCCGTCAGCTTGCTGTACGCATCTCTTGCAGCGTCAACTGCTTCCTGATGTTCCAGAGCCACATTTTCGGCTGTCGGAAGCGCATCAATCTGAGCAATCACAGCGTCCGCTGCTTCTTTGTCTGCCTTTTCTTTCTTAAGGGCTGCCAGTTGTTCCTCTGCTTTTAAGAGCACATCGTAATTGCTTACATATCTCTTCTCCTCACGGGTCAGGGAATCATAAGCCTTACGTGCTGTGGTAATCTTTGCTTCACACTCCTCTGTAAGCTCAATGGTTTCATCAATCTGCTTGATCTGATTTTCGACTTTTTCACCACGTTCTCTTGCACCAGGTGTTTCATCCAACGCTTCTAACCATTTATTCCAGGTAGATGCATTGCCACTTGATGCAAATCCGGACTCATCTTTCATATCAGACTGTTCTACTTTGTAGTCATCGATGTAATGCCATACGATTTCATCACCTGTGGTTACATACCATTCATTTAAGCCTTTGTCCGGGTGTACTCCGTTTACGGTATACATCCAGCCGGAATTTTTACCGTTGTCCATTTCCTTTAATTCATAACCACCATAAATCTCCGGTGCGGTAATGGAACTAATGTAGTTGTTTTCAATTCCTACATAAGAAAGTCCCGCTTCCTCTAATGCAGTCTTAAACACTTCACCAACCGTTACTTCTGACTGGTCAAAACTGTAAGTACCGGTTGCAATCCATGTCGTATACGCATGAACAACCTCGCTGTCACTTCCCTCTTCTCCATGTTTGGTATCACCAATCAGACGGAATGTAACAACTGTCTTGTTCGGGTCTGCGGATGGGTCACTTACTTTATTTACGGTAATCGAACTCATCACTGCAGTCAAGAGATTGTGACCGTCTTTATCTTTCTTGACAGCTGTAAAACGATGCGTTCCTAAAGAAAGGGTATTGGTTTCTACCTGAAGCTGTCCATTTTCATCGGTTGTTCCAATCAGTTTACTTCCTTCATAAATCTCTGCATCGGCAATGGCTTCTGCCTTTGCATCATTTTCAGAAACACCTGCTCCTGCTAATGTCAAGGTCAGGGTTTCTCCACGATTGACACTCTTTGTTTCCGGTGTCAGATGTGCATCTTTCATGCCATCCCATCCAGAACTATAGAAGAATTCAACCTTATCTCCATCAGATGCTAATGTATTGGCCGGATCATCACATACCACACCATTTACCTTGCAGATCCAGCTGGCTTTCTTTCCGTTACTTTCTGCAATGGAATCACCGGTAAGCACAAATTTACCTCTGTAACATTCAAAACCTGCTCTGCTTGCATCTGCTGCATCTAACAATGCATGAAGTACCGTGTAACCGCCATGGTTATATAAGACATAACGATTTGCTGCCAGGTCTTTTGCTTCCTGTGAAATGGCTATATCCGTTGTCGGGCAGAATACCGTACTCTGTCCTGCAAGCTGTACCGATACGGTTCCAGACTGAGCTGGAACTGCCTCTAAGCTTTCTATACGGATAACCGGATTACTTTCTTCATCTGTTACTTTGAAACTGTCTGTCTTGGTCAGGAATCCACTCTTAGATACATAGTAAGTATAAGTTCCATTTTCAAGCGTGTAAGTTCCATCTTCGTTGGCTTTCATCGTCTTACTGCCCTGCATTACAAGTACGGAGGCACCTTCTGGAACTTCAAAAGTTGTCTGTTTTGAAGAAGAACGACGAGTCACGTCGATGGTGTAGGTACTGTCTACTCCCATTCCTTTAGCTGCCTTACATGTCACTGTCAATTTGTTGACACCAACTTCCAGTGGAATTGCCTCTCCCGCTTCATACGTTTCTTCCGTTCCATTTATAGAAACAGTGTAACTCTCCATTGTATCTTTTCTGTTCCAGGTATCTCCTTTTACATTTACCAGAATCTTATCTGTTCCATTTGGAACAGATGTACTGAAATGTTCTTCTGTTCCAATAAATCCATATCCTAAATCCTGTGTAATCGTGTTCTTTTCAGAATCTTCATACGTAACATCGTCTGCTTCCAGAATTCCATCCCAACGTCCCAGTGCTTCACTTCCTTCAGCTGCTGAAATTGTTATATCTGTTGGAAGAAACGCCATCGTTTTTTTGTTTTTAGTTTTATATAAATGTGTTGCATAAGTCATCGGACTTCCATTACTCGGTACTACAATGACTTCGACCTGCATTTGTCGCAGTGATGCCTGATCAATATCAGCTCCTGTATACAACAATGGATTTCCAACTATATAGTTGTTTTCTGTTCCATAAGAATCTTCTTCTTTATAAGACTTGGAAAAGCTCATTTCCTGTACAACAGCCTTACTTTTATCAGAACCCAGCCAATATCTAACCAACAGTTTTGCGTCTTTATCTTCTTGCAGTAAATCTGCTCCTACTTGGACTTTTAAATCTTGTTCACTCTTCAATAATCCTAATCCACGATTGACATTCTGTGAAATGCCACTATGCGCTGTTGCAAATAAAGCCGTACCGCTGCCCTCAATAATTGAATTCCCATCTGGTTTCAAAGCTACAGCTAATGCTTTTAACATTCCTGCCGAACGACTCACAGTTTCTTCATTCTCATCATTTGAGCCGACCTCAAATGAAATTTCTGGAATATATGCCATCTTTCCATAATCAATATTCGGGTTATCTCCCCCATTCCAATAAGTTCCCATGGAATTTCTCGTTAATTTGCGATGTGCACCATCCGTTATTCCCCAGGCACTTATACTTAATGCACCATCTGTAATCCGATAAGTTCCGGCATCTTCCTCCTGCAGTTTTACTATAAAACTACTACCTGCCATGTACTGTCCAAATGAGGTAGTATAGTCCACTCCATTTGTCTTACATACAAACTGCACACCACTTGGATTATAGATTGCCGACATTTTAAACATTGGAGGAATCATGTTTTCCATCGTTATCTTTGCAGTATCTCCAACTTCTAAAGCTTTTCCTGAACGATACACGTTATCAATTGTAACATCCAGACCTCTGGCAAGAATGACATGATAGGTTGTTGCATCTCCTGCTTTTATCTCTACGATATTACGCCCTTCTGACAACTGAATCGTATAACTCTGTTTGCCATCTTCTGTTGTTTTTGCCTGATAGGTTTTCCATGAACTGTCTTTTAACCAATCTGTCGGATTTTTGCTGAGTTTTCCATCCGTCACAGTAATCGGTTTATGAACACGCACGGATTTAATCTTTTCTGAACTATCTCCTGTTGTTGCAGTTGGAGTAAAGGTATACTCTGCTGAATTTCCCATCTCATACGTAACTCCATCTGCTCCTGTCTGATTCTTAAGATAATAAACCGTACGTCCTTCTATCATATCAATATTAGAAGTTATTTGTGTTTGAGTTTTCTCTTCTCCGACATGAACAACTGCAATTCCGGTCAGTTCCGGCAGTAATGCACTATAAATATAACTTCCACTACTATTTTTAATAGAAGCAGTATCTACCGCATCATAATAAAAAGCAACCAGCACTGTACCTTCGCCATTGGCATGAATCCTGCCAAACTGTCCAATTTTATCGTCTTCGGTTATCTCAACGGAGGCAACACTTTCATCTCCACCAATCACCACATAATGCCAGTCTGGGTCATTATGAGCATTTGCCACACCATTTTCTACTGCCTGCCATGCACGTAATGGTACTAAATCAAAATATTCACCTACATTCAAATCAATCTCACTGTTTTCTGGAAGATTTGTCAGCATACTGGCATAGATTCCATCTTTTTCCTGCTCCCTGTGTATCTGCGTCGGATTATCTTCAAGCGGAGCAACCGTCACTTCAGTATGGTCATCATTCCATTCTCCATTTAGACTCTTGGTATAACGAGTTACTTTTCCTTCCTGCCTCATCATATAGGTAAAGCCTTCTGGAATCTTATAATAATTATATCCATCTTCTGTCTTAAAAGGAGTATAGGATTTCCAGTTTCTCGCAGTATAGAATTTTAATTCCCAGGTAGTACAAACTTCCATATCTACCGGAGCTTTAACTGTGATATAACTTTTCTTTAGATAAGGAATTTTTCCATTATCGGAAAGGTTTAATGCTCCAAATTCTGTATCTCCGTAAACATAAAAATGCCCCTCGATAGGCAAATAATTCCCATCAAAGGGTGTAAAACTGAAATTATAATAACTGTCACCGCCACAATTTGGGACAACATAATTGTACACACTATCTGTAGCATGCCAATATTCTTTCTCCTGCTTCTCATCATAAAGAGTTAATGTACCAAGGTCAGGAAGATACACCTTTTTATATTTTTCATCTATCCATGCAGACGGAGAAACCTTATAAAAATTAACCATTGCAAGGTTGAGTTCTGTTGTATCCTCTGTCACTGTAAAATATCCACCAGCTCCGTTAGAATCTCCATTGCTTACAGATTCATAACAATATTCTCCAGGGGATACCGTAAAACTCTTATCTTTTACTTCAACCTCCTGTTTTTTGTCAGCTGTATATATCTTTACAGAACTGAAACCAGTAAGTTCAACTACCCTATCCGTATCTGCCGCATAAATATTTACTTTCCAAACTCCCATCAGACACATTACAAGCAATAGATAGCGAAGCATCTTTTTCATTTTTACACCTTCCATCTATCTGTTGATATTCCAGCAAATGGTTAAGACGGTATTCTCCGCCTCAACCATCTGCCTTAAATATTATTTTATTTGATTATTTTAAAGTACTAAAATAATTTGTTGCCTGCTGATATGTACCAAATGCCCAGTATACGCTGTCTCCATCTTTCACTTCAAGAACAGATGCACTTACCATATCACCCTCTGATACTTTCTTGCCATCACGAACTACACAGTAATTCCATCCATAATAGCTCCAATCTTCACCTGTATATGCCGCAAGAGTATTTTTAGCTTCATCTGTTATGGACTGTACATATCCACCACTCTGCTCAAAGCTCATATTGTTTGCTTCTGCCAGGCTATATAATGCATCACCTGCTGTTGCGTAAGTCTGAGCGCATCCAGCAGAATTTTTAAACGGATTATCTGCTTCTTTAGATGCTGCTGAAACGGTCAAATTCTGTTCATCTTCAGCAATAACATTATCACCGCTCAAATCCTTTACTTCTACATTTGAAACTGTTACATCCTTCTGTGTCTCTGCTGCCTCTACATATATGGTCATATCAATACCGGCACTTTCATTATTGGTATTTACGATATGTAAGCTTGCCGGACCATACTGACCAGCTGCACTAGTAACTTTTACAGTACCAGCCCAACCATCTGCCGTCTCCTTAGCACCATACTCATAAACTCCTGTAAGTCTATTTCCGCCAAAATTAACGCCCTCAACTTTCAGTCCGCTTTTTGCTGCATCTGCTGAATCAAAACCAGTTCTCTGATAATGAGCATCAGCAGGCATCAGTCCAAGTGTTACACTAGAACCAGATGTAATCGGTGTAGAATACTGAGTATCCGGTGTTACTACTAGATTCGGGTCACCATTTGCTGCTAATACTGGCATAGCCATAGACAGTGTTGTCACTCCTGCTAATAATACTGAAACTACTTTTTTTGTTTGCATGGTTTTATACCTCCATTTTTTCTCCCTCTTGTTAAGTCATCACAGCGTGGGGAGTATTTTATTTTCCACTGTGCGACTGTAAGGTTTCATTATCACGACTTTTTCACTTTCCTTCCTTTTGCTGTCTGTCATGACAATAAAAAAAGCCCGTACAACCGAAAGGTCATACGAACTGATTTCTCATCCTCGAACTACAGGTATTCCACATCTATTTAATCAGATAATAAAGGATACTGTTTATTCTTATGCTTCAGTCAATTCGTTCCTGGCCTCCGAATTTTCTTAAATATCGGGAATGTTTTATTACGCTCCGTCTTCTGGCTCAGGACCAATTAACCTACTCGATGTGTCTTACCAAATCTGATTCATTCAGTGACCTTTTACATCTTTCGTTGTCCTTACAGCAGGGAAAGGATCTGCTCCGGATTCTAACCGGATTCCGTTCTAAGTATTCTCAATACTTATAAGCGTACACATTTTCCAACATTTCTGTATGAAATTCTATCAATCCTGTCATAATACTAATAGGATTATTGCACGGTAATCTTAGATTCTTTCTATCTAAGATGCCTTTACATGTCTTATAATAACTGTAATTCATGTTTTTGTCAATGTTTTCTGACATTTTTCTTAAATTCTTAAGTCATTTGCAAAGTTTTCTTGTGCACTTTTAACGATATTTTAACATTCTCACTTCTAATCACCGTCAGAAAGCTTGTCAATTTTTCACAACTAAGGAGGTTTCCTATGAGAACAGGTCAAAACATCTATAAACGAAAAGATGGACGTTGGGAAGCACGAGTCTTTCTTGGAAAAAAGTCTAATGGCCGTCCACATTTCAAGTATCTGTATGCATCGACTTACAGAAAAGTTCTTTTTCTAAAAAACAATTATGAAAAAATGCTTACTTTGTCAAATGAAACAACGATTTCTACTGCTTTATTTTCGGATTCTGCTTACAAATGGTTAGCAGATTCTTCCAGGCATTGGAAGCCAGCGACCTATATCAAGTATAAAAATTTTCTGGAGAAGTATATTCTTCCTGAATGGAACACGCTCTATGTACATGAAATTCATCAGGATACTTATAATAAACTGGTGGAACATCTGGCTCAAAGTCTTTCTGGAAGTTCTCTGCATACCATCAATACGATTATTAATGGAAGCTTGAAGCATACAAAAAATAGTCTGCCGATTTTATGTAAAAATCCGATTTCTAATCAGGAGAAGCATCCTCTCGATGTTCTTTCTGACAGTGAGTCTTATGATTTTCTCTTATATCTAAAATCTAAGAATTCCTTAACCACTGTCGGAATTCAGCTTGCATTGTTCAGTGGGATTCGTCTTGGTGAGCTGTGTGCTCTTACTTGGGAGGACATTGATTTGAAAGAACAGGTACTTCATATCCGTCACACTCTTCAGCGAATTCAAAATAAAGAACAATATTTCGGAGAACCTAAGACGGTATTATATCTCGGTTCACCCAAAAACAAGCGGGAACGAACTGTTCCTCTTCATCCTCAGATGATTCCAATTTTAGAAAAACTTGAAAAAAATTGTTATCCATCAGACTATCTTTTATCTGGAAATTCGTCTCCCATAGAGCCTCGGACGATGACCAGCCGTTTTAAAAAGGTTTTAAAAAGTTGTGGCATCCGGGATTTTCATTTTCATACACTGCGTCACACGTTCGCAACTCGCTGTGTGGAATCGGGGATGCAGATTAAGGCTTTAAGTGAGATGCTTGGACATTCTTCTGTCAAAATCACAATGGACCGCTATGTTCATCTGTCCATGAGCTTCAAACAAAGCCAAATCACCATCCTGCGGTTTCCGGATTCGGAAATTATAAATCGTCAGGAAACTAGTCAAAATTATCCGAAACGACAGGAAAATATGTTAGAAACAGGGGTAACTTCTTGGATAGAAAGAATCTAAGATGTCTCTTTTTATTAATATATGCAACAGGTCGAATTTTAGAACCAAAAAATACTATTTTCGTCTTTTTTTAGGAGAAAACAAAGAGGCCGACAAAAGCTTTCGCTTTCATCGACCTCTTCGCATTTTATCTTACTTCACTTTATTTTTTTTTAATATCCTTCATTATGGAGCAGTTCATGTGTCTTTCCATTTAAGAACTCTGCATACAATTTCTCCATATCCGCATTATCATCGGATACTTTAATCGCAGATTCGGTATCTACTTCATACAGTCCTTCGGTTCTTACAGATTTTACACATTCTCCTGCTTTTACAGGCTGTCCGCCACCCATAACGCATCCGCCTTTACAAGCCATCACTTCAATTAAATGATAGTTTGCTTCTCCTGCTTTCATACGGCGGAATACTTCGTGTGCATTTGCAAGTCCACTTACAACACAGATATTGATATCGTTTCCTTCATATTGAATTGTAAATTCTTTAATTGCTTCTTCTCCACGCATACCAAACTCGGAAATTGCTTTTAAGGTTTCGGTATCGTGTGCCGGTACAAGGTGACGAAGCACGGCTTCTGTTACACCACCGGTAACACCAAAGATTTTACCACCGCCGGAAGCCATTCCAAATGGAATATCCGGTTCTTCGCATTCCATATTTGCAAAGTCGATTCCCGCACTCTTAATCATACGAACGAGTTCGGTTGTAGTCAGCACATGATCCGTATCCTGTTCTCCTTTTGTAAAGCTGTTCGGACGTTTGATCTCCATCTTCTTTGCGGTACAAGGCATGAAAGATACCATCACAGTACGTTTGCCTTCTGCTCTTTCCGGATCGCGGTACCACTCTTTTGCAACTGCGGATAACATTCCCTGTGGGGAACGGCAGGTAGAAATATTGTCTTTATAATCCGGATACTGATCTACCACAAATTTTACCCATGCCGGACAACAGGATGTCATAAGTGGAAGTTTTCCACCGTTTTTCACACGGTTTAAGAACTCTGCGGATTCTTCCATAACCGTTAAGTCAGCAGAAAATCCGGTATCGTAAACTTCGTCAAATCCCATCTGGTGAAGTGCACTTACCACTTTACCCATGGAACTCTTTCCTTTTGGAAGTCCAAATGCGTCTCCTGCTGCCACACGCACTGCCGGTGCAATCTGTGCAATCACTCTGGTATCCGGGTCTTCGAGTGCATCCCATACTGCATCGATATCGGAACGGATGGTAATTGCGCCTGTCGGACAGACTACTCTACACTGTCCACAGCCTACGCACATTGTTTCTCCCAGACCTTTGTTAAATGCCGGCATAACCGTTGCTTCTGTTCCACGGAATGCGATTCCAAGTGCTTCCACACCCTGAAGTTCACGGCAGGCACGTACGCAGTTTCCACATAATACGCACTTGTTCGGGTCACGGATAATGGAGTAAGAACTGCAGTCTAACGGCTGTTCTTCTTTTGTATTTTCATAGCGTACTTCTTTTACACCAAGGCGGTAAGCCAAATCCTGAAGCACACAGTTTCCACTCTTGTCACATAACGTACAGTCTCTGCAGTGTGCTCCGAGCAGAAGCTCTACAATCATTTTTCTATATTTTTTTAATCTCTTGGTATTGGTATAAATTACCATACCATCTCTTGGTATTTCTGAACAGGAGGCAAATAATTTACCTCTCTCATCTTCTACTGTACACAAACGGCACGCTCCATAAATGGAAAGCTCTGGCTGATAGCATAAAGTAGGAACATTGATTCCAGCTTTTCGAATGACAGAAAGGACATTTTTCTCGTCGGTAAACTCAACTTTTCTGCCGTCGATTGTCATAATTCCCATATACCTTGTCCTCCTATCTGATTTCAATTGCGTCGAAGCTACAGTTATCTTTACAGCTTCCGCACTTGATACATTTTGCATTGTCGATTACATGTGGTGCTTTCTTTTCTCCTGAAATTGCAGAAACCGGACAATTTCTTGCACACTTGGTACAGCCTTTACATTTATCCGGATTAATATAGTAGTTCTGCATTGCCTTACAGGTATGGGAAACACATTTCTTATCTACGATATGTTCCACATATTCATCACGGAACATACGAATGGTACTTAATACCGGAAGTGGAGCACTCTTTCCAAGACCGCAAAGAGACATATTTTTTACCATCTCTGCAAGTTCTTCGAGGCGCTCTAAATCTTCCATTTCCCCTTTTCCTGCTACAATCTTTTCAAGGATTTCCAGCATTCGCTTGGTACCTTCACGACAAGGTGTACATTTACCACAGGATTCACGCTGGGTAAAACTCATAAAGAAACGGGCTACTTCTACCATACAGGTATCGACGTTCATAACAACCAGACCACCGGAACCTACGATAGCACCGAATTTTTTAACGGAGTCAAAGTCAAGTGGTTCGTCTAAGTGTTTCTCGGTCAGACATCCACCGGATGGTCCACCAATCTGTACGGCTTTAAATTCAGAACCATTCTTTAATCCGCCACCGATATCATAAATGATTTCACGAAGGGTGGTTCCCATCGGTACTTCAATCAGTCCTGTATTTTCGATTGAACCGGTTAAAGAGAAGGTCTTTGTTCCAGGACTTCCCTCTGTACCGATCGTGCGGAACCATTCATGTCCCTCTAAGATAATCTTCGGTACGTTTGCATATGTTTCTACATTATTTAATACGGTTGGTTTTGCCCACAGACCTTTATCTACGGTTCTTGGTGGTTTGGTTCTTGGCATACCACGATTTCCTTCGATGGAAGCGGTCAGCGCACTACCTTCACCACAAACGAATGCACCGGCTCCACGATTGATGTGCATGTGGAAGCAGAAATCGGTTCCTAAAATATGTTCGCCCAGAAGATTTTTCTCTTCCATAACATCGATTGCATGATGCAGTCTTGCTACAGAGTTCGGATATTCGGCACGTACATAAATATATCCATCGCTTGAACCAACTGCATAAGCCGCAATCATCATACCTTCGATTAACTTAAACGGGTCACCTTCCATTACGGAACCGTCCATAAATGCTCCAGGGTCACCCTCGTCACCATTACATACGACATAGCGTTCTTTTACTTTCTGATTTGCGACCTGTTTCCATTTTTTACCGGCAGGGAAACCACCGCCTCCACGACCTCTAAGACCGGATAAATCGACTTCTTCTACAACCTGTTCCGGCGTCATTTCAAACAATGCTTTTTCGAGAGCGCTGAAACCGCCGGCTGCCATATATTCATCTAAAGATTCTGCATCAAATTTTCCACAGTTTTCCAAGACGATTCTGGTCTGTTTTGCAATAAACGGAATTTCATCCGGCTGCACATAAGACTGACCTTCTTTTGCATAAAGCAGACGTTCAATCACTTCATCTCCAACAACGGATTTTTCAAAGATTTCTTCACAGTCATCTTCTTTTACTTTTATGTACTGAATGACATGGTCACCTTTCTGGATTCTTACCAGCGGACCAAATTCACAGAAGCCCTGACATCCGGTTCTTTTTACGCCCACATGTTCTTTCTCATCATGTGGTCCAAATTCAATGGTAACACCCGGTGCGCCTTCTGCGATTCCCAGCATTTTTTTATAAATTTTTTCGGAACCGGTTGCAATACAGCCGGTGCCTGAACAGACTAAAATACGGCAGTCATAAGCATTTAACTGCTTTTCTGCTGATTCTCTGCATTTATCAAGTTCCGCTCTATTCGTAATTGTCATGCGCCTTCACCTCTCAATTCTTCCAACAGCTCAATCACTTTTTCAGGTGACATTTTTGGATGAACATCTTCGTTTACCATCAAAGTAGGAGCAAGTCCACAAGCTCCGAGACAGGAAACGGTTTCAACTGTAAACATCATATCTTCGGTGGTGTGTTTCTTTTTGCCTAATCCTAACTGCTTATACAGTTCTTCCAGAATTGGCATGGATTTACGCACATGACAGGCGGTTCCGTCACAGACTTTAATCACATATTTTCCTTTTGGTTCAAAAGAGAAGTTCTCATAGAAAGTTGCAACACTGTAAGCCTTTGCTTCGGTTACTCCAATCTGTTTTGCGGTATAAGTAAGAAGTTCTCCCGGCAGATAGCGGTACTCTGCCTGAATATCCTGCATAACAGGAATGAGTGATGACGGTTTTTTACCATATTTTTCAATGATTTTGTCCGCCACTTCGTAGTATGACTGGTCTAACATACAATACCTCCTTGTTTTTTATATTTTTAAATTTATTATTTCCACCTCTTCTGTGTTACAATGATTATATTATACACCATTTTCACATTTTGCACAATTATTTTCTTAAAATTTATCAATTTGTATTTATTTTCACAATATCATTTACTTTTTCACCAGTTTTGTGTTATACTACTTCTGACATTATTACTGATTGTTAAGGTTTTTCCTGCGCAAGAAGGCATCAATGTGTATAATTCTGTATCATTGACTCGTCTGTCTGCGCTTTTGCGCAGATTTTTTTTTGTTCTTTTATTGTCAAAGAAAGGAGGATTTTTTAACATGCAGGACACCAGAATTGCTTTACTTGGAATTATTCTTACTTCTCATGATTCTGTTGAAAAACTCAATCATCTGCTCAGCCAGTATAGTTCTTATATCATTGGACGAATGGGAGTCCCTTACCGGGAAAAAAATATTTCCATTATCAGTGTCGCCCTTGATGCTCCAAATGATATCATTAGTTCTCTTTCCGGAAAAATCGGAATGTTGCCCGGCGTCAGTAGTAAAACAATCTACACCAAAAGTTAATCACTATCATTTTATATGGAGGAATTAAAAATGTATACTTACAATCCGGCATCCACAATTGCGGATGAATTTATTAACCATGAGGAAATTTTAGAAACTCTTGCTTATGCAGACGAGAATAAAAATAATGAAGCATTAATCGACTCGATTCTTGAAAAAGCGAAACTAAGAAAAGGTCTGACTCACCGTGAAGCTTCTGTTTTACTTGCCTGTCAATCTGAGGAAAAAAACCAGGAAATCTATCACCTGGCAGAGCAAATCAAAAAAGACTTCTATGGAAACCGTATTGTTATGTTTGCTCCGCTTTATCTTTCCAACTATTGTATCAATGGATGTACTTACTGTCCTTATCATGCAAAGAATAAACATATTCCGAGAAAGAAACTGACTCAGGATGAAATCCGAAAAGAAGTTATCGCTTTACAGGATTTGGGTCACAAACGTCTTGCCCTTGAGGCCGGTGAAGACCCAAAAAATAACCCGATTGAATATATTCTGGAATGTATCAAAACCATTTACAGCATCAAACATAAAAACGGAGCCATCCGCCGTGTCAATGTCAACATTGCCGCTACAACCGTAGAAAATTATCGTAAATTAAAAGAAGCCGGTATCGGAACTTATATTTTATTCCAGGAAACCTACCACAAAGAAAGTTATCTGGAACTTCATCCAACCGGACCAAAACATGACTACAACTATCATACTGAAGCGATGGATCGTGCAATGGAAGGTGGAATTGACGATGTCGGTCTTGGTGTCTTATTCGGTCTTGATAAATACCGTTATGAATTTGCCGGACTGTTAATGCATGCTGAACATCTTGAAGCAAGATTCGGTGTCGGTCCTCATACCATCAGTGTGCCTCGTCTGCGTAACGCGGATGATATCGACGCTTCTTCTTTTACAAATGGAATCAGTGATGATACCTTTGCAAAAATCGTAGCCTGTATCCGTATCGCAGTCCCTTATACCGGAATGATTGTCTCCACAAGAGAAAGCCAGAAATGCAGAGAGCGTGTGCTTCACCTTGGTATCTCTCAGATTAGTGGCGGTTCCCGTACCAGTGTCGGCGGTTATGCGGAAGAAGAACCGGAGGATGAAAGCTCCGCACAGTTTGATGTCAGCGATACCAGAAGTCTTGATGAAGTTGTCAAATGGCTGATGGATATGGAATATATTCCAAGTTTCTGTACTGCCTGTTATAGAGAAGGCCGTACCGGAGACCGTTTTATGTCGCTTTGTAAGAACCAGCAGATTCAAAACTGCTGTCATCCAAATGCCTTAATGACCTTAAAAGAATATCTGGTAGACTACGCTTCTCCAGAAACCAAAGCAGTTGGTGATGCCTTAATTGAAAAAGAACTGGTCAATATTCCAAAAGAAAAAATCCGCAATCTCGTAGTGGAACACTTAAAGGATATTGAAAATGGAACAGGAAATGATTTCCGATTCTAACGTAGTAGATGGAGAATCAGACACGTCTACAAAGGAGATTTTATGACAACTAATTTAAATCAAACCCCTTCGGCAAATCGTACTCATATCGGCATTTTCGGGAAACGAAATGCAGGAAAATCAAGCCTGATCAATGCCATTACCGGACAAAATTATGCGATTGTATCCGATGTACTTGGCACAACTACCGACCCTGTTTTAAAATCAATGGAGCTGCTTCCTTTAGGTCCGGTCGTTATCATTGATACTCCTGGACTTGACGATGAGGGAGAACTCGGGGCACTGCGTATTCAAAAGGCATATCAGATTTTAAACAAAACGGATATTGCCGTACTTGTAATTGATGCCTCCTCAGGTGTCACAAAAGAAGATTCTGAGATTTTAAAAAGAATCCATGAAAAAGAAATTCCTTGCGTGATTGTAGTAAATAAATCCGATATCTGTCCAAACTGTAACTTAGAAGATTTACCGCTTCCAGATTCAGATTCTGCCATTTTAGTCAGTTCCAAAACCGGGGAGCACATTCATGAATTAAAAGAACTGCTTGCACAACAAGCGTCACAAGATACCATTCAAAAATCTATCGTCGCAGACTTATTAAACCCTCTGGATTTTGTTGTACTTGTTGTTCCGATTGATTCTTCCGCACCAAAAGGGCGGCTGATTCTTCCTCAGCAGCAGACCATTCGTGATATCTTAGAAGCAAAGGCAAGTGCGATCGTTGTACAGGAAACCGAGCTGACAGAGACATTAAACTCACTTGGAAAGAAGCCTAAAATGGTGATTACAGACAGTCAGGTCTTTAAAAAAGTATCTGCAGTTACACCGGATGATATTTTACTGACCTCGTTCTCTATTTTATTTGCGCGCTACAAGGGAAATTTAAAGACTTTAGTTGATGGAGCTTCTGCACTGGATTCTTTAAAGAACGGAGACCGCATTTTGATCTCAGAAGGCTGTACCCATCACCGCCAGTGCGATGATATCGGAACAGTAAAACTTCCGAACTGGATTCGCAGTTACACAAAAAAAGAAGTCGAATTTGAATTTACCAGCGGAACCGAATTTCCTCTGGATTTATCTTCCTATAAAATGATTGTTCACTGTGGGGGATGCATGTTAAATGAACGGGAAATGAAATACCGCTTAAAATGCGCCGAAGATGCCAAAATTCCAATTACCAATTATGGAACTTGTATTGCTTATATCAATGGAATCTTAGAGCGAAGTCTTGAGCCTGTGAAGGATTTTCTCTAAAAAGCAAAGCCGGATGAATTCTCTTATTTGAGAAAACATCCGGCTTTTCATTTCCAGAGGTTATTTTATTTGGAGTAGAACAACCTTGTATTTTTAACCGTGTTCTTTTTTACTTTTCTTCTTCATCCTTTCTTGATTTTTTTCTTGCTTTCCAGGAAAATCCGCCAACTCCCATAGAAGTTACTGCAAGACTAATCCATCCCCAGATACTTGTCGGGTCACCAGTCTTTGCATTGCTACTTGTAGAAGTAGTTCCGGTAGATTTACTTCCTGTTGTTCCTGTGCTTGTTGTGCCTTTGTTTGTTGTAGCAGTTGTACCTGTAGTTCCTTTATTGGTTGTAGATGTTCCTGTTGTAGTACCTTTATTGGTTGTATTGGTATTTGTGGTGTTATTGTTTTTATTGTTATTGTTTTTATTGTTATTATCTTTGTTGTCGTCACCTTTATTAGAATTATCTACTTTTTTCAGTCCATCAATCGCTGTCTGTAAGTCTTTTGCTGCATTATCTACTGCTTCCTGAGACTCTTTCTTTTCCAGTGCACTTTCTGCTGTTTCCAGTGCTGTTTTTAATGCACTCCAGGTTTCGCTTGTGTAATCTGCTTCTTTTAATGCTTTTGCAGATGCAATTACTTTTTCAAGTTCTGTTGTGTTAACTTCTGCCGGTGTTTCACTGTCTGCTTTTTTCAGTCCGTCGATTGCACTCTGTAACTCTTTTGCTGCACTATCGACTGCTTCCTGAGATTCTTTGTTTTCTAATGCGCTCTCGGCAAGCTCTAATGCACCTTTGAATACGTTCCATGTTTCACTTGTGTAATCTGCTTCTTTTAACGCTTTTGCAGTTGCAATTACTTTCTCAAGTTCTGTTGTGTTAACTTCTACCGGTGCTTCTGCTTTTACAAGTGCTTCGATTGCTGCATTTAAGTGACTGGTTGCTTCATCTACTGTTGCCTGGCTGTGTTTTGCTGCCAGCTCCTCTTTTGCTTCCTGTAATTCTGTCTGCATTGCTGCCCAGGAATCACTGGTGTAATCACTTTCTTTTAATGCTTCTGCTTTTGCAATTGCTGCCTCTAATTCCGTTGTTGAGATCTCGCCTGCTTCTGGTTTTACAATGTTTTCTTCGGTTGCCTGGAATTTGTAAGTGTAATCTTCATATCCCATTGCGTATACGGTTAATTCCCAGTATCCGGTTCCGTCTGTTCCTGACGGTAACTGGCAACGAAGAGAATCGGTTAAGCCAAGCTGGATTCCCATGGATTTATGCATCCAGTTATCTGCTGCAAATTTGGTTCCATAGCTTGCAAGGGCTGTTGTATAAGTACTGTCATTTCCATAATATGTCCAACGGGTTGCATACATTCCTGCTCCCAGTCCACCATAGTTTCCATTTAAGTCTACTCGTAAGAATTCACCATAAGAACCATTTGCTTTTTTTACTTCTGGTTCGATTCCTTCTGCAACTTTTAATGCGTTATCTTTTAATCCGGATTCACTTCCGGTTACTCTTGCACCAAAGCTGAAGCTTCCGTCAGCGTTTTTCGTTGCTTCTTTTAAGCCATTCGTCTTATCAGTTACTTCTGCAACTTCCGTATATGCCTGCAAATTCTTTTCAGAGAAACCACCTGCTAATGTTCCGGCATTTTCGACTACCTGATACTGTTTGCTAAATTCTGCATAATCAGAAGCTTTTACTTTTACCGGTACATACTTGATTCCTTTGACTTCATAGTCTTTCATGGTTGCAGTTTTTTCTACACCATTTTCGGTATAAGTAATTGTTCCTTTGCTAAATGTAATCACTCTGCCATCTGTTAAAACTGCTTCAGAAGAACTATTCCAGTAAGATACCGGATATTCATTTCCATCTGTATCATAAATAACTGCTGTGCACTGATAACTTCCTCTGTGCAGACCGTGGTTTGTTGTTGCTCTTGATACAGTATCAAATGCACCCTTATCTAACTCACCTTTTTTATCTGCTACGTCGGAAGAAGAAGTAAGATTACTTCCTTCTGCAAGATAAACACCTTCTGATGCCCAGTATTCTGCCCAGCTTAATCCTGCGTATACATATTTGTATTCCTCTTCAGAAGCTGCTACTGTATAAGTAAACTCTAAATCTTTGTATCCGGTTGCACTTACTACAATCTGATAATCTCCTGTTCCGTTTGCAAATGGTGCAGCATCTGTCTTAATGCTTCCATCTTCATTTACAATGACAGTTGCGCCACGTCCGCTTGCTGCATAGCTTGTTCCATTTACAGAAACACTTGTAATACTCTTTACATATTCCTGTAAATCTTCTGCTTTAAATCCTTCTGCTGTTACAAGCGCTGTCTTTTCTGCATCATAAGTTGCAGGCATGTCTTCTGTCTGAAGCATAAAGTCCGCACTCATATCTGCATATTTTCCTTTTTTATCTTTTACAACTAAAGTGTATTTTCCTTTTGCTGCATTGTTGAATTTCAGCACTCCATTTTCAACTTTGGCATCCAGTCCTTCTACACTGTATTCTGCATCAAAATCAGACGGCAGATTTTCAAAATTCACTTTTGTTTCTCCGCTCTTTACAAAAGCATTATCTACAGATAAAGTGGCAGATGTTTTTACCGGAACATAAATGTCATCTAAATCCATTTCATAGATACCATTTGTTGTATAATAAGTTACTTTATCGATGGTTTCTCCCATCATCTGTGCATAATGTGCAGAGGAAGTCGGGCAGCCATGTACACTTGTAGTAAATCCGGTGCACCATGCAATTTTGTGTCCTTTCCATACATTTTCCAGATGACGCATACCATAGTCATGACCTTCTTTCGTGCTGAATACAACGGCACTGATTTCATCGGTATCAAATGTAATTCCATCTAAATTCAGCTGATAATCCCCATATTTGCTTGTTGTCTTAAATTCTCCTGTTACACCACTTACTTTATTTACGGTGCCCTGTACTTTTCCAAAGCTTACATTTCCGCTTGCATCTACCGTTGCTTCTTTGTAGTAAGCCGGTGCTTCGGAAAGTACATAATAAGAATAGCTTGCATTTTCAAATAATGCATCTTTTCCTGTATAAGTTGTTTCTTTTGTCTGTCCACGGTTTGTTACGGAAATGGTTACAGAGTCAGAATCTGTTACCTGTTTAAATTTAGATAAATCCATTCCTTCCGGAACTTTAACCGGGAATACAATACCCGTAATATCTTCTCCGCCCTGGCTTACATGATAAGAACCGCCTACCATACTGCTTGTTCTTGTCTTGTTTAAGGTTGCGGAAGAAACGGAGTCAACTGCTACACTGTTATTTAATTCGGATGCATAGAAATCAGCATACGGAATGTTCATTAAAACATATTCTACTTTTTCTGTTGGAGTAACCGGTGCTGCTTCCAATCCTGAAATTGCTGTCTCTAATTCACTTACTGCTGTTGTCACTGCATCCTGCGATTCCTTCTTTGTCAGTGCATCTTTTGCTGCTGTTAACTTAGTCTGCATTGCATTCCAGGAAGCCTCTGTATAGCTGTCTTTTTGTAATGCCTCTGCTTTTGCAATTGCACTTTCCAGCGCTGTTGTATCAATCTTTACTTCCGCATCCGCTGCCGGTGCACTCTTAATTGCTGCAAGTGCCGCTTCTTTGATTGCCTTTGAAGTATATGTCGCTCCCGATACAGTGTCCCAGCTGTTAATAGTGCTTTCTGTTGCACTCTGATTCAATAGTTTGGTACGGATTCCCACACGTTTCGATGTATTCGCATCTACTGCCCAGTTTAAGTAAGTTTTACTTTCATCATTGTAAGATGCTGACGGAGTTACAGTAATATCTTTAAATTTTCCGTTCTCTACTGTAAGACTTACATTGACATCATACTCTGACCATCCATCCTCATCACCGTCTTTTACATGTGTTGTCTGAGTATAAGTACCATCCTTTGCCACCTGTTCTCCACTTGCTGCATAAACAGATGCCGGTGCCATTCCTGTTACCATAGATGCCGTCATCACAGCTGCCAGTGCTTTAGTTTGAAATTCATTTTTTTTGCTCATAGGTTCCTCCTTTTAATGTTATAGCATCTATCAAAAGTTAGCATTTTCTAACTTTTAATCAAAAAAAATTAGTGATTAATGGGAACTATTTTTCCTGATAAGCGCAAACATTCCCAGATTTTTGCTGCCGTAATTCCAATTAAAGTGCCGGTGACAGCCCCGCCAATTAATAGTGCCGGTAAATAATAAATCAAATGAACGTTGCTCACTACAAGCATTGCCGCTGCAAGCTGTGCGATATTGTGAGCCACACCTCCGGCAACACTGATTCCTAAAATGGAAAATCCACCGGCTTTTTTCAAAATCAGCATCACTGCCAGACTAAACATTCCACCGGCAATACTGTAAATCAAAGACATTCCATTTCCAAATAAGGTTCCCACAAGAAGGATTCTTAAAATAGAAACCAAGAATACTTCGTGTGGTTTCAAAAAACATAAACCGACTACAATTACCAGATTCGCAATTCCAAGTTTGATTCCGGGAATTCCAAAATTAAATGGAATTAATACTTCCACATAACTAAAAATCATAGCCAGTGCAATTAACATGGCGCAAAGTGAAATTTTTTTACTCACAAATTTTCTCCTGTCATCGATCGGTTAAATTCCAAGCCACATGAAAAGGCAAAGTAAAAGAACTGCCTTAAATACAGTAAATCCAATTTCATTTCCTTTTAATATGCCAACACCACAGGTTACATTTCCTTTCGGACAGCCATCAATACATTTCTGGCACTGGAAACATTCACCCTGTACGATACTTGTTTTTGCTTCTCTTAACTCAATCTTTGCAGGACAGCTTCTTGTACATTTACTGCATCCTTTTATACAACTTTCTCTTTTTCTCTCAAGAGAAAAGAACGGTAAAATCGGAAGCAAAGAAAAAATTGCTCCCATCGGACAAAAGAATCTACAGAAGAAGCGTTCTATGAATGCCATTCCAATCATAAGAAGAATCAGCACCGCAATTCCGATTTTATAAGCCGAAAGCCGGAAGTTTCCTGCATGAATCATGGAAAATACATCCCATGGACTTGTTCCTCTTGCATTTCCATAGACGCCAAAGAAGCACGCAAGCACAATCCCTGCCAGTAGTACATATTTTAGTAAAATCAGCCATTGCTCCCATTCTTTTTTCAGGGAAACCGGTTTTTTCTTAAGTTTTTACAGATTTTAAATACATCGCATGCAGTGCGTCTCCCAAACTTCCAAATGCACAGGCAAATCCACAAAAGAAACGCCCAAATACAATTGTGTAAGCGCATAAGACAAGTAAAACTGCCACAAAGGAAGTCAGCTCAATCTTTGCTTCCACTCCAATCTGCGTAAACATATATTTTACGCCACCAAACGCTGCAGTAAAGGCTGATGGTAAAAACAGGAAATATAACAACTGAATCACTGCCC
>ENA-OPYX01000153-OPYX01000153.1-human-gut-metagenome-genome-assembly--contig:-NODE-153-length-39188-cov-5.200123_pt1 | contig 39188 bp, 36 predicted proteins | sample MGYA00242639_ERZ504486 | MGnify/ENA primary metagenome ERZ504486 (study PRJEB26092, sample SAMD00036296) | human gut metagenome | host: Homo sapiens | study: EMG produced TPA metagenomics assembly of... | reverse complement strand
CTTGATATATTTGTCGGGATAAGGTAAAATATCAGTAATTGATTATATTTTAACAAAGCAATTAGTGATATATAATCTAATAAAATTTTCTTTAGGAGGAATTTAAAAATCTGGCAGTAAAGTGCAATTAATGGTTTTGGACGTATCGGACGTCTTGCTTTCAGACAGATGTTCAACGCTGAAGGTTATGAGGTAGTAGCAATCAACGATTTAACAAGCCCGGCTATGCTGGCTCACCTGTTAAAGTATGATACAGCACAGGGAAAGTATCAGTACGCTGATTCTGTAGTAGCAGGAGACGATTACATCGAAGTTTGCGGAAAGAAGATCACTATCTATAAGATGGCAAACGCAGCTGAGCTTCCGTGGGGAGAGATCGGTGTAGACGTAGTTCTTGAGTGTACTGGATTCTATACTTCCAAGGCTAAGGCACAGGCTCATATCGACGCTGGTGCAAAGAAGGTTGTTATCTCCGCTCCGGCTGGAAACGATCTGAAGACTATCGTTTACTCTGTAAATGAGAAGACTCTGACCGCTGAGGATAACATCATCTCCGCAGCTTCCTGTACAACAAACTGCTTAGCACCAATGGCTAAGGCTCTGAACGATTACGCTCCAATCCAGAGCGGTATCATGTCCACCATCCATGCTTACACCGGAGATCAGATGATCCTCGATGGACCGCACAGAAAGGGTGACTTAAGAAGAGCACGTGCTGGTGCAGCTAACATCGTTCCAAACTCTACTGGTGCAGCTAAGGCAATCGGCCTGGTTATCCCAGAGTTAAACGGCAAGCTGATCGGTTCCGCACAGCGTGTTCCGGTTCCGACAGGTTCCACCACTATCCTTGTTGCAGTTGTTAAGGGCAGCGACGTTACCGTTGAGGGTATCAACGCAGCTATGAAGGCAGCAGCTTCCGAGTCCTTCGGTTACAACACTGATCCGATCGTATCTTCTGACGTTATCGGTATGAGATTTGGTTCTCTGTTCGATTCTACCCAGACTATGGTTTCCAAGCTTGGTGATGATCTGTATCAGGTACAGGTTGTTTCTTGGTATGACAACGAGAACTCCTATACTAGCCAGATGGTTCGTACAATTAAGTACTTCGCTGAGTTAGCATAAGTTTCGCTTAAGCGCAAAGACCTACGGGGTCCGGTCTGAAAGGACCGGGCCTCTTTTTGATTCTTACAGTTCACATGTCACAGTAGGCTCGGATAAATCGCATGCTTGCATAGCGATTTGACGAGTCAATGTGACGATGGGGACGCCCGTTCATGAGTAAAGAGGAGCTGTGAAACAGCGAACGCCCGTAAGGGCGCTTTACGAATGGGCGTCTGTGAACTGTATAAAAGTAATAATCAGAAGGGAGAAAATTCCATGTTAAAGAAGACTGTTGACGATCTTAAGAACCTGCAGGGAAGAAGAGTTCTTGTTCGTTGTGATTTCAATGTACCGTTAAAGGACGGCAAGATTACTGATGATACCCGTATTAAGGCTGCACTGCCGACCATCCAGAAGCTGATCGACGGCGGCGCAAAGGTAATCCTTTGCTCTCACTTAGGCAAGGTAAAGAATGGCCCGAATGAGAAGGAGTCTTTAGCTCCAGTAGCAGAGAGACTGTCCGAGAAGTTAGGAAAGCCGGTTGTATTCGTATCCGATTACCACGTAACTGGCGAGGCTGCAACAAAGGCTGTAGCTGAAATGAAGGACGGAGATGTAGTTCTTCTTCAGAATACCCGTTTCCGCGGTGCTGAGGAGACAAAGAACGGTGAGGAGTTCTCCAAGGAGTTAGCAGATTTAGCAGACGATTATGTATGTGACGCATTTGGTTCCGCACACAGAGCACACGCATCTGTAGCAGGCGTTACCAAGTTCATCAGCGCTAAGGGCGGCACAAACGCAGTTGGTTATCTGATGGAGAAGGAAATCGCATTCTTAGGAAATGCTGTAGAGAATCCGGTTCGTCCGTTTGTAGCAATCCTTGGTGGAGCAAAGGTAGCAGATAAGTTAAACGTTATCTCCAACCTGCTTGAGAAGTGCGATACCTTAATCATCGGTGGTGGTATGGCATTCACCTTCTTAAAGGCTCAGGGCAAGGAAATTGGTAAGTCCTTAGTAGACGATACCAAGCTTGAGTACTGCAAGGAGATGATGGAGAAGGCAGAGAAGCTTGGCAAGAAGCTGCTTCTTCCGGTAGACAGCACTGTAGCTGACAACTTCCCGGATCCAATCGATGGACCAATCGATGTAACTGTAGTACCGTCTGATCAGATTCCGGCTGACAAGGAAGGTCTTGATATCGGAACTAAGACAGCAGCGCTTTACGCAGAGGCTGTTAAGTCCGCAAAGACTGTTGTTTGGAACGGACCGATGGGCGTATTCGAGAACCCGACTCTTGCAAAGGGTACCATTGCAGTAGCAAAGGCTCTGGCAGAGACAGATGCAATCACCATCATCGGCGGCGGAGATTCCGCAGCAGCAGTAAATCAGTTAGGATTTGCTGATAAGATGAGCCACATTTCTACCGGCGGCGGCGCTTCCCTTGAGTACCTTGAGGGTAAGGAGCTTCCAGGCGTAGCAGCAGCTGACGATAAGGATTGATAAGCTTAAGAAAATCAAAGAAAAGAAATGTGAGGAACAAAAAAATGGCAAGAAAGAAGATTATTGCCGGCAACTGGAAGATGAACATGACACCTTCTCAGGCAGTAGAGCTGGTAAACACATTAAAGCCTTTAGTAGTAAATGACGAAGTAGATGTTGTATTCTGCGTACCGGCTATCGATTTAGTACCGGTTATGGAAGCAACAAAGGGAACCAACATTCAGGTTGGTGCTGAGAACATGTACTTTGAGGATAAGGGTGCATACACAGGAGAGATCGCTCCGGCTATGCTTACCGATATCGGTGTAAAGTATGTCATCATCGGACATTCCGAGAGAAGAGAGTACTTTGCAGAGACAGATGAGACTGTAAACAAGAAGGTTTTAAAGGCTTTCGAGTACGGTCTTACCCCAATCATCTGCTGTGGAGAGACTCTGACTCAGAGAGAGCAGGGTATCACCCTCGACTGGATCCGTCAGCAGATCAAGATCGCTTTCCAGAACGTAACTGCAGAGCAGGCAGCAAGCGCAGTAATCGCTTACGAGCCAATCTGGGCAATCGGAACTGGTAAGGTTGCAACAACCGAGCAGGCACAGGAAGTTTGCGGCGCAATCCGCGCATGCATCGCAGAGGTGTATGACGAGGCAACTGCAGCAGCAATCCGTATCCAGTACGGCGGCAGCGTAAGTGCAGCAAGTGCACCAGAGCTGTTCGCACAGCCGGATATCGATGGCGGTCTTGTAGGCGGCGCATCCTTAAAGCCGGATTTTGGAAAGATTGTAAATTACAACAAGTAATTAATAAGTAAATATTTCCGGCTCTGGCTCTGCTTTTTGTAAGGCAGAGCCAGCGCTTTCTAAGGCTTTTTTCGAAATTCATAAAAGCTTTTTGAAAGCGAATGCCGGCACGAAAGGAATATTATGAGCAAGAAGAAACCAACCGTATTAATGATTCTTGACGGCTATGGCCTGAATGACAAAGTAGGAAAGGCAATGCGTCGTAAAGCAGGCAAATACACCTGTTATGGACGATCTGATGGCAAACTGCCCATTCGTAGAGGGACAGGCAAGCGGAATGGCAGTAGGTCTTCCGGATGGCCAGATGGGTAACTCCGAGGTAGGTCATATGAACATGGGTGCAGGCCGCATCGTATATCAGGAGCTGACCCGCATCACAAAGTCCATTCAGGACGGCGATTTCTTTGAAAACGAGGCATTCCTCGCAGCGGCAAAGAACTGCAAGGAGAATGGTTCCGCACTTCATCTGATGGGTCTTGTATCAGATGGTGGTGTTCACAGCCACATCAACCACATCTATGGTCTGCTTGAGTTTGCAAAGCGTCAGGGCTTAGATAAGGTATTTATTCACTGCTTCTTAGACGGCCGTGACACACCGCCGGCATCAGGCAAGGAATATGTAACTGCACTTATGGACAAGTGCGAAGAGCTTGGCGTAGGTCAGGTAGCATCCGTTATGGGTCGTTACTACGCAATGGATAGAGATAATCGTTGGGATCGTGTCGAGAAGGCTTATCGTGCACTTCGTTTCGGCGAGGGCAAGCAGGCAAAGTGCGGCGCATGCGCAATTCAGGCATCCTATGATGAGGGTGTTACAGACGAGTTCGTTGTACCGACAGTAGTAGCAAAGGACGGCGAGGCAGTAGGCAAGATTCAGGATAAGGATTCCGTAATCTTCTTCAACTTCCGCCCAGACCGTGCAAGAGAGATGACACACGTATTCTGCGACAACGAGTTTACTGGATTTAATCGCGGAGATGCAAGACCAGACGTAACCTACGTTTGCTTCACCGATTACGATACAACAATCCCGAACAAGCTTGTAGCATTCAATAAGGAAGAAATTACCCATACCTTCGGTGAGTTTTTAGCAGAGAATGGCTTAAAGCAGGCAAGAATCGCAGAGACCGAGAAGTATGCACACGTTACCTTCTTCTTCAATGGCGGTGTAGAGCAGCCAAACGAAGGCGAGGATCGTATCCTTGTAAAGTCCCCGAAGGTTGCAACATACGATTTACAGCCAGAGATGAGCGCATATCAGGTATGCGATAAGCTTGTAGAGGCAATCAAGTCAGAGAAATATGACGTGATCATCATCAACTTCGCAAACCCGGATATGGTAGGTCATACTGGTGTACAGGCTGCAGCAATCAAGGCAGTAGAGACAGTAGACGAGTGCGTAGGAAAGGCAGTAGCAGCAATCAAGGAAGTAAACGGACAGCTCTTCATCTGTGCAGACCACGGAAACGCAGAGCAGTTAATCGACTATGAGACAGGCGAGCCATTCACCGCTCATACAACAAACCCAGTACCGTTCATCCTTGTAAATGCAGATCCAGAGTACACCTTACGCGAAGGCGGCTGCTTAGCAGATATCGCACCGACACTGATCGAGCTGATGGGAATGGAACAGCCAAAAGAAATGACAGGAAAGAGCTTGTTAATCAAGTAAGTAATTTGTAATACAAAAAAGACCTCCCTCGGGAGGTCTTTTTTTAACATACACGAAGCAATTACGCCTTCTTCTTGAACAATGTCTGGCAGCCTTCTTTTGCAAGAACGAGTGACAGAAGAACAAGTAAGCTTCCGATTATTTGCACGGATCCAGTTCCACATATCGACTGCGTTTGTGACGTTTGCGTAGATGGTCTGAAGAAGTGAGATTACTGTTACGATAAGCATAAATGCCATTTGGGAAGATGAGCATCTTATTGTTTTTGCCGACTTTACCAAGCCATGCAGCTACGGCTAACAGACCAAGTGCAGCAAGCAGCTGGTTGGATGCACCAAACAATGCCCAAATCTTTGCATAACCTGTCATACCAAGTGCAATGCCAAGAACTACTGTAATAATTGTAGCAAAATATGGATCTGTTAAAACTCTCTTAACGCCTGTAGCGTCCTTGTATGTCTCACCAGGTGCTAACCAGAACTCCTGGAACATATATCTTGCAAGACGAGTTGCAGTATCAAGTGAAGTCAGACAGAATGCAGAAACGGCAAGGATTAACAGTGAGTAGATAACACTTTCTGCACCAGCTAAAAATGGAATCTTTGCGCACATACGAGAGATACCAGTAGCAAATACAGCAGTAGGAGTTACGATTCCGCCTGGAACATACTCACTCCAGATATAGCCAACAGCACATACAGAGATGATTGCAAGTACACACTCAATTAACATGCCGCCGTATGCAATCGGAAGAGCATCCTTCTCGCGGTCAAGCTGCTTAGAAGTAGTACCAGAAGCAACTAATGAATGGAAACCAGAGATTGCACCACATGCAATAGTAACAAACAATGCCGGGAACATAGTTCCAAGAGAAACACCAGAACCAACAGTACCCTTATCAACAAAGCTGGTAAATGCCGGAATATCAATAGTCGGATGAGCACCGAAGATTCCAATAACAGCGACGATCATCATGCCATAAAGTAAGAAAGAGCTTAAATAATCTCTTGGGCTAGAAGTAAAACTCCATACAGGTGTAACAGATGCGATAGCAATATAGATACCAACAATGATCATCCATGTATCACCACTTAAGTAAAGCGGATGCCAGTTCAGACCAATTGCCATACAGGCGATAATAACAGCAACACCGATTACAGTAGCGATTGCGATATGTACATTTTTTCTGTAAACAAAGAAACCAAAATGCAATGGCAACTACGATAAACAGAATAGAAATCATAGCAGTAGAAGCATTTGCGGAGCTGGCTGCAACATCAACTGCACCATCAGCAGTATAGGTAGCCTTAAAAGTGTTTGCAACGATAGAAGCAAATGCAGCTACAACAAGAATAAGTGTCAGGTAAGCAAATGTTAAGAAAAGTCTCTTTGCACGCTTGCCAATAGAAGTTTCGATGATCTCACCGATTGACTGACCCTTATTTCTTAATGATGCAAATAATGCACCAAAGTCATGAGTAGCACCGAAGAAGATACCACCGATCAAAACCCACAGCATAACAGGAATCCAGCCAAAAACAGCGGCCTGAATAGGTCCGTTTATAGGTCCTGCACCAGCGATAGATGAAAAGTGATGTCCCATAAGGACAGGAGCCTTAGCCGGAACATAATCCTGACCATCCTCCATTGTGTGAGCAGGAGTCTCTTCCTTATTCTCACCAAGTCCCCACTGCTTTGCCAGCCATCCGCCATAGAAGATGTAACCAGCAACTAAAATGGCAACGCCTACTACGAGAAGTTACAACTGCGTTCATTTGTGTTTCCTCCTTTTTTTCGTGACAGAGAGGAGGGTCTGCTTTAGCGGTCGTCCCGCCCAGTTTGTGTAAATCCTTTTCGAAGTACAGTCATATGCTGCGATACGGTAATCCATCCAACCATAAAGCGACATGCGATAGTCTCTGTGACAGCGTGTCTTTTTAATAAGCTTAGGCACTTCAGGGGCTATAGACTCTGCCAGAAAAACGACAGACACATAGGTGTACATGTGGTCCTTTTTCGGTTCCACACGTGACAAGCCTTCCTCAAGCAGTGCATCGTTGTAAGTGCGAAAAGTCTCCTCATCCAAATGGCCAGTTCGTATAAAGAAGACATATTCGTGAGCTTCAGCGGCCCACAGCTGAGCTTTTTTGACCAAGACATACTTTTCAGAAAAAGAATGAAAAGCAGCCTCAGCCGCAACTGAAAGATCCTTGTAAGAGGTATCACGGATGATGTCAAAGTAGTCGCTGTAAGATAACAGCAGCCTCTCAAAAAATTCGTCTGAAGTCAATTCCATAATAACCTCCCAGCCTCTGTCAATGATAAATGTGATAAAGAAATTTTTATCCTGATAAGCGTATCACAAAAAAAATCAAACGACAAGGTACGAATTTAATCTAAACTTAACATATTTTATCCTTTTTTTATAAATAGCATAATTAAAATCATAATTTGTTGATTAAAAAAAGTAAGTATGGTATCCTTCTTCATGGAAGAAAAAAGATATCCGGGGGAAAGAAAGTGATAAAATGGCTGAAAAAACATCTTGCCTTTGACAAAAACAAAGACGCAGACATACAACTAAAAGAGAGCACGCGTGCTCTTAAAAATCCAGGCTGTGGCTGGTATCATATTTACACCTTTGATCTCTCAAAAGAAAACTTTCTTTACATAGATTGTGAGGAAGAAGAACTTGTTCTTCTTCTCATTGATATTCATGCGTTTTCGTGGCTGTGAGCAAATTCCAAAAGAAGCACTTGAATATTTTTCTAGTATCCTCACCTTCTTTGAGCAGCATGACAAAGGAATAATCCTTCGCATCGTCTACGATACAAACGGACGAGGAATGGAAAATGAGCCATCATCAATCAAAATCGTCAAAAGTCACATGAAGCAGTTAGGAAGCATCATATGTGAGCACATGAGCAAAAAGGAGAGTCTGCCTGGAAAGATTCTAGTTCATCAGGGACTTTTTGTCGGCAGCTGGGGCGAGATGCATGGCTCCAAATTTCTAAGTGAAGCACGAATGAAAGAACTATCTGATACATTTTTAGAGGCCACTAAAGGCAGTTGCCCTATAGCAGTCAGAAAGCCGGTACAATTAAGGCAGCTTAGCTGTAAAAAGACAGCATCTAGCTCTTTACAAAACGCATCTAATATAAACTTCACACTCTTTAATGACGCTATATTTGGCTCAGAGACAGATCTAGGCACATACGGCACAATACAGAAAAGTGCATTGTCTGAAAACAGCGAAAGAGAAAAGACACCTTGGGCACGTGAAGACGAGCTTTCATGGCAGCAAAGCTTTATGCAGCAAAGCTTTTGCGGAGGCGAGGTGCTTGGCGGGATGAACACTGTATCAGAAAGCTCAGGCAATACAGATTACCCACAAAGGACACTTGACTGGCATCAGGTAGTGGTAAACCTTGCAAAGATGCATGTCAGCTACCTAAACAGTATCTACAGTAAAGAAGTACTAGACGACTGGAAGGTACATCGTATTATGTGGAATGGCGAAGAGATAAGTGAATACGACTATATTGGACGTCATATGGGATACCGATTTACTGTCACACAGGTTAAGATATCTAAAAATGTAATCGCATTTACAATTAAAAATAACGGCTTTGCCAATCTTTGCGAAGAGGCAGTCTGCAGACTGATCCTTACAGAAAACAACGAAAACGTCAAAGCCTTTGAAATAAAAAGCGATCCGCGCACATGGAACAGCGGCACAGATACTTTTATAGAATGCCACATTTTGCAAGAAGTGTGGACGCAGCAATCACAGCAAACAAAGATATTTCTTCAGCTCATACGAAAAAGAGACGGCCGCATAATCGAATGGGCAAACGAAGAATATGACTGTCAATTTGGTGTCTTATTATTATCTGTTGATTAGTTTTGAAGTTAGTATTGACAAGAAGACAAAAAAGAGCTATGCTTACAACCGTATTGCGGTTACAGGCCGATAAACGAATGATGGTAGTCTGTAACCGTAATTTAAAACCAATTTGTTCACGAAAATAGAAAGGGCAAATAATATGAACAAACAAGAATGCGATATTTTAGAGGCGCTTCACGCAGAGCCATATATCAATCAGCGTGTATTATCGGATCTAAGTGGCCATTCGCTTGGAATTGTAAACCGTTCGCTGCGTCAGCTGCTAAAGGAAGGATATATTGACGATAATATTCGATTGACAAAGAAGGCTGAGAATGAATTTGCAGATAAGGCACCAAAGCAGGCTATTATTCTTGCGGCAGGCTTTGGTATGCGTATGGTGCCGATTAATCTTGAATCATCGAAGGCTTTTTTACAGGTAAATGGCGAGTATCTGATTGAGCGTTTGATTCGCCAGCTGCACGAGGTAGGAATAAAAAAATCTACGTCGTTGTCGGTTTTATGAAGGAGCAGTTTGAATATTTGATTGACGAATTTGGAGTAGAGCTTGTAAATCAATACAGAGTATGCTGGAAAAAATAACCTGCATTCTATGAAATTGGTATCAGACCATCTAGCGAATGCGTATGTTGTTCCATGTGATATCTGGTGTGACAAGAACCCATTTCGCACAGCTGAGCTGTATTCCTGGTATATGGTCAGTGATCTGGTAGATGAGCAGAGTGATGTTCGTGTCAATCGAAAGATGGAGCTTGTGCGCACATCGCAGACGGCAGGAAATGCTATGATTGGCATTGCCTATCTGACGGCAGAAGATGCAGCGCTTGTGACAGAACGGATTGTACAGCTAGTCGAAAAAGCGGCATATGATGATTCCTTCTGGGAAGAGGCTCTTTACAAGAAAGATCGTATGATTGTGGCGGCGCGTGTTGTCCATGCATGCGATGTTGTTGAGATAAACACCTACGAGCAGCTGCGAGACTTAGATAGCGATTCTGAACAGTTAAAATCAGATGCCATTGCAGTTATTGCAGAGCAACTTCAGGTTAATCCAAAAGAAATTGTTGAAATATCAGTATTGAAAAAAGGTATGACAAACCGCTCCTTTTTGTTTTCCTGTAAGGGTAAAAAATACATCATGCGTATTCCGGGAGAAGGCACCTCACAGTTGATTAGCCGCAAGGAAGAAGCCGATGTGTATCGTGCAATTTCTGGAAAAGGCATTTGTGATGATCCAGTTTACATTAATCCAGCAAACGGCTACAAGATTACCGCATTTTTAGAGGGAGTTCGTCCATGTGATCCATTAAACGTAAGTGATCTGAAGAAATGCATGAAGCTGTTGAAAAAATTTCATCAGATGGAACTTACAGTTGATCATGAGTTTGACATTTTTAAGCAGATTGCGTTTTATGAGAGTCTATGGGAGGGTGCACCATCAATCTATCGGGATTATGAGAAGACAAAAGAAAATGTCCTGTCACTTAAACCCTACATTGAGGCACATGCAGGAAAGAAGGTGTTGACCCATATAGATGCCGTTCCGGATAACTTTTTATTCTATTCAGGGGCAGATGGTGAACAGCTTCAGCTGACAGACTGGGAGTATGCTGGTATGCAGGATCCACATGTGGACATCGCGATGTTTTGCATCTATTCGCTGTACAATAAGCGCCAGATCGACCGTCTGATTTCCATTTACTTTGAGGGGGATTGTCCGAATGAGACGCGTGTAAAGATATATTGTTACATTGCCGCGTGCGGTCTTCTTTGGAGCAATTGGTGTGAGTACAAGCGAAGTCTTGGCGTGGAGTTTGGTGAGTACAGCCTACGTCAGTATCGTTTTGCAAAAGAATATTATCGTATTGCATCTGAAGAGATTATAAATATCAAGTAATGAAATGAAAAAGAGGGAGATACTATGCATAAAGTAAAAAGAGCCATCATCATGGCAGCAGGAATTGGAAAACGTATGCAGCCAGTCAGTTTACATACGCCAAAGCCACTAATCAAAGTAAATGGAGTGCGAATGATCGATACAGTAATTTCGGGACTTCATCAAAATGGAATCACTGAAATCTATATTGTAGTCGGCTATTTAAAGGAGGCATTTGCAGAGCTGCCAAAGCAGTATCCAGGAGTTGTATTGATCGAAAACATGCTATATGAAACCTGCAATAATATTTCTTCCCTGTATGCAGCAAGAGAGCATCTTGAGGACGTAATTATCCTTGATGGTGATCAAATCATTTACAATCCGACGATTTTAACGCCAGAGTTTGAACGGTCTGGTTACAACTGCGTCTGGTGTGAGGGAAAGACTGACGAGTGGCTTCTTACCGTGGAAAATGGTGTTGTTACACACTGTGGCAGAAATGGTGGAGAACATGGTTGGCAGCTGTTTAGCATTTCACGTTGGAATAAAGAAGACGGTGCTAAATTAAAACGTCATCTTGAGATTGAGTTTGAAGAAAAGAAGAATCGTCAGATCTACTGGGATGATGTTGCAATGTTTTGCTACCCGGATGAGTACAAACTTGGAATTCATCCGATGGAGTATCGAGATATCATTGAGATCGACAACTTAAGTGAACTTGTTGCGCTCGATCCGTCCTACAAGAATTATCTGGAAAACCAGTAAAAAGAGAGGGGAATATTATTATGAAAAATGAAAAAAAGAAAATTGATTGGCTTATCACACTACTTCCACTCATTATTGTAGTTGTATTGTGCATCGTGTTTTTTGTGGCGCCGTCACAGTCTAACGAAGTATTAAGTAAAATCCGTTTTTTCTTTGGTGACACCATGGGAACCTATTACCTGATTATCGGACTTGGCATCTTTTTACTTTCCATCTATATTGCTTGTTCCAAATATGGTACGATTGTTCTTGGTGAGAAGGACGAAAAGCCAAAATACTCCTTCTTTGCCTGGGGATCAATGATGTTTACCTGCGGTCTTGCAGCTGATATTTTGTTTTACTCTTTTTCTGAGTGGTTTATGTATGCGACCGATCCTCATATCGCAGAAATGGGAAGCATTCAGGACTGGGCAAGTGTTTACCCAATTTTCCATTGGAGCCTGATTCCGTGGGGATTTTATCTGGTGCTGGCAGCAGCGTTTGGTTTTATGCTGCATGTGCGCAAAAGAGACCGTCAGAAATATTCCGAGGCATGTCGCCCGATTCTTGGAAAGCATACTGATGGTATTGCCGGACGAATCATCGATTTGCTCGCTGTATTTGCGCTTCTTGCTGGAACTGCTACTACATTCAGTGTGGCTACTCCGCTTATGGCAAAAATCATTAACACTTTGTTTGGTGTGCAGCTAAATGAGACTGCTGTTACAATTGTGATTATTGTAATCACTTGTGTTATTTATACATACTCACTTCTTCATGGCTTTAAGGGAATTAGTGTGTTGGCAAATGCCTGTATTTATCTGTTCTTTGGCTTATTGATTTATGTCCTCTTATTTGGTGGTGAGACAAAATACATAATTGAAACTGGATTTTCTGCAATTGGAAGAATGGTTCAGAACTTCTTCACACTTGCCACTGCAACTGACCCACAACGTACTACTTCTTTCCCACAGAACTGGACGATCTACTATTGGGCATACTGGATGGTATGGTGCGTGGCAGCACCATTCTTCATCGGAAATATTTCGAGAGGCCGAACCGTGCGTCAAACAATTTTGGGTGGATATGTATTCGGTATTGGATCTACCATAATGAGTTTCATCATCCTTGGAAACTATTCTCTTGGAAAACAGATGAGTGGTGCAGCTGATTTTTTGGCAACCTATATTGAGACAGGCGATGCATATGGTCTTATTACCGATATTATCGGAACACTTCCGTGCGCACCATTCGTGCTGGTTCTTGTGCTTGTAACGATGATTGCATTCTATGCGACTTCTTTTGATTCTATTGCATTGACAGCTTCTTGCTATAGCTATCATCGTCTCGGTGCAAATGAGCAGCCGCACAAGCTGATCCAGTTTATGTGGTGTATTCTGTTGGTGCTTCTCCCGATTGCACTGGTGTTTGCACAGAGTTCCATGAGCAATCTACAGTCTGTCAGCATTATCGCAGCATTTCCGATTGGCTTTGTCATGATCCTCATTGTAGGCAGCTTTTTAAAGGATGCTAAGCAATATCTTAAAAAATAGACTTGAAGAGGCTATTGATTGCGATTATAATGATAATAGATCAATTTGTAATAGGAAGGGAGAGCAATCAATGAGGCATACAAAGAAAAAAATTAGACAGTTAACTGTTGCGATGGCGGCAGTTGTGTTTAGTCTTTCAGCAGCGGCGGTGGATGCTTATGCTAGCAGTGTAACTGATACGCAGGAGCAGGTAATGATCGAGGACGAGGAAACAATTGAGATTGATCCAAATACTACCTATCTAAGCGGCACAAATGGCTGGGTTATGGAAGGGGGGCATTGGTGCTACTACATAAATGGTATAAAGCAGACCGGCAGCATTTATATGCAAGAGGGTGAATACCTGCTAGATGCGAATGGCTATATGGTTACAGGCTGGTACCGCGAGAGCGCAGATGCACCGTATTTTTACTACGATCCGCTAAAGGGTGGAGTAAAGGCCAATGGTCTTACAACAGTTAATGGTGTTACCTATTATTTCTATGGCTATATGAGAACCGACTTTGTAGCTGTAGAAAATGGTATATTCTACTATTTTGGATCAGATGGTGCGCTTGCGAGTCAGAGAGGTGGCATTTCTGATGGATGGTTGCTGTTTGGTAGTGATTGGTATTATGTGGAAAATGGCGAATTGTGTGGTGGATTGAAGACTATTGGAAACGAAACCTACTATTTTGAAATTGGAAAAATGGTCGCAGGTGAGAGACGTATGGTACATGACTGGGCATCTGGTATAAACAACTGGTATCAGTTTGATGCGAGTGGCAAGATGGTAACAGGCTGGTATTTGGATAGTGATAATGTTTGGTATTATTATGGCTCTGATGGAAAAGCAGTATCTGGTATAACTACAATTGGTTCAGCAACCTATTATCTGGCATCTGATGGTCGCATGTGTACAAATTACTCGGTATCCATTGGTGGAATTATGTATTATTTTGGAGCAGATGGTGTGCTTTCCAGTACGCAGGGTCAGCCATCAAATGGTTGGAAGAGAATGACAGATGGTTGGTATTATTTTAGAAATAATACCATGGTAAAGAATGAGTTTTTAGTCGATGGCGGTCATACATATTATCTGGATGAGAACGGAAAGATGTGTACTGATACGGTAAAATTGATTAATGACTCTTGGTATCGTTTTAATTCCGATGGTTACATGATTACTGGCTGGTATAATGACAGCGATGGCAGTTGGTATTATTATGATGGCAACGGAAAAGCAGGAAGTGATTTTACTAAGATTAATGGTGCTTGGTATTACCTTGAGTATAATGGTTATATGACCACTTCTACATGGGTGCAGAGCAACGGTTATTGGTACTACATCACACCATCAGGAGTTATGGCAACTAGCTGGTATGTGGTAGATGGCTGCTATTATTATTTTGAAGCATCTGGAGAGATGGTGACCGGCTGGAAAAATCTTGGCGGCATCTGGTACTATATGCAGCCAGGTGGAAAGATGGTTACTGGCTGGCAAGTGATTGATGGAAGCTATTATTACTTTGATGCGTCAGGAGCTATGACAACCAACTGGCAAAATGTTGGTGGCGCCTGGTACTATATGCAGCTAAGTGGAAAGATGGTTACTGGCTGGCAAGTGATTGATGGAAGATATTATTATTTTGATGCTAACGGAGTCTGGTCTGCCTGAGAAAATTGGGGTTGCTTTTTGTGAAAAAATGTGGTAGACTTTAATACTTGAAAGCGCCAACGCGTAAAAGCAAAAAACAAGAAAGACAAAGAAAAAGGAGAAACCACTATGAATATGGAATTTTACAGAAAGCTTCCGACTCCAAAGGAGTTAAAGGAAGAATTTCCTGCCAGACGATAAAATCCAGAAAATCAAAGCAGAAAGAGACGCAAAGATCCGCGCTATCTTCGAAGGAAAAAACGATAAGCTGTTGCTTGTCATCGGACCATGCTCCGCTGACAGAGAAGATGCCGTATTAGAATATATTGGACGTTTAGTAAAAGTACAGGAAAAGGTAAAGGATAAGATCTTTATTATCCCGCGTATCTACACAAACAAGCCGCGTACAGTCGGTACAGGCTATAAGGGTATGCTTCATCAGCCAGACCCGGAGAAAAAGGAAGATATGCTAAAGGGCATCATCTCAATCCGAGAGTTGCATAAGCGTGCAATCGAAGAGACAGGCTTTACATGTGCAGACGAAATGCTTTACCCGGAAAACCATCGTTATCTGTCAGATCTTCTTTCATATGTTGCCGTCGGTGCACGTTCAGTAGAAAACCAGCAGCATCGTCTTACAGCATCAGGACTTGAGATTCCTGTCGGCATGAAAAACCCGACAGGCGGTGACATCAGCGTAATGTTAAATTCCATCGTGGCAGCACAAAACAGCCACACATTCCTCTACAGAGGCTGGGAAGTAAAAAGCCACGGCAATCCATACACCCATGCAATCCTTCGCGGCTACGTAGATAAGTTTGGAAACAACATGCCAAATTATCACTATGAGGATATCAGAAATCTCTACGAGCAGTATCAAAAGAGAAATCTGCCAAACATGGGAGTAATCGTAGATACAAACCATTCAAACTCCGGAAAGCAGTACGAAGAGCAGATTCGAATCAGCAAAGACGTTATGCACAGCTGCCACGTATCACCAGATCTTCATAAGTTTGTAAAGGGACTCATGATCGAAAGTTATTTAGAGGATGGCAGCCAGAAGGTAGAAGAGCACTGCTATGGAAAATCCATCACCGATCCATGCCTTGGATGGGACAAGACAGAAAAGCTGATTTATGATTTGGCTGATCTGTGGTAAATTAGGAAAACGAAAAGAGTTGGCGAGGACATGGTTCTCACCAGCTCTTTTTGTGACAAAGACTGTTGAAAAATGTTGTCATTTGATGTTGACAGAATTTTGCGAAAGTAGCATAATAGTAGGAGAATGTGTAAGTCTGCCTGAAATGCATTAAAGAAAACGCATTAAAACAGGAAAATAGGAGGAGAAAGATGTTAGAACAGCTGAAAAAAGAAGTGTACGAAGCAAACATGGATCTTGTTGCTAAGGGTATGGTTATTTATACTTGGGGCAATGTCAGCGGTATTGACCGTGAAAAAGGTCTTGTCGTTATTAAGCCAAGTGGTGTTGATTATGCGACTATGACATGGGAAGATATGGTTGTAGTTGACATGGAAGGAAATGTTGTAGAGGGTAAGTATAAGCCGTCTTCTGACACACCAACTCACCTTGTGATCTATAAGGCGTTTTCACAGACTGGTGGTGTTGTACATACACATTCCACATATGGTGTTACCTTCGCACAGGCAGGTTTGGATATTCCGGCATTTGGTACCACACATGCCGATTATTTCTATGGTGACATTCCGTGTACCAGAGATTTGACTGCACAGGAGATCGAGGAAGCATACGAGTTAAATACTGGTAATGTCATCGTTGAGACCTTTGCAGGAAAGGATCCGATGGCTGTACCGGGTGTTGTTGTAAAGAACCATGGCCCGTTTGCATGGGGACGCACACCGGCAGGTGCTGTGTACAATGCAGTCGTTCTCGATAAGGTTGCTGAGATGGCTTATAATACTATGACATTAAATCCAAGAACACAGCGCGTTCATCAGTATCTGCTTGATAAGCACTACTTCCGTAAGCATGGTGCAAATGCGTACTACGGACAGGGAAGCGAGGATCATTGATCTTTTACTGACCACATTATGTGACAAAGTCCATTTGTCACGATTTATTAAGAATTTAGCAAGAAGGAGAACTTTCCTCTATGGAGATGGAAAAAAACAATCACCCCGCAGGAACAGAACGAAGATGTGATCGATCTGATGGAAATCGCGCGTCTTTTGCTTCACAAGTGGAAGCTTCTGTTCGTTGTACTTTTAGCAGGCGCTGTGCTGGGCGGCGCATATTGTGCATTTTTACTTGAGACGACTTACCGCGCTGAGGCCAGTCTTTACATCACCAGCAATGAGTCACTGTTGTCTTTTTCAGATCTGCAGTTAAGTTCAGCGCTGACAGAGGACTATGCATACATTATCAAGAGTCGTACCGTTCTTGAGCGTGTAATCGATGAACAGCAGCTTGATATGGACTATAAGCAGCTTGGCGAGATTGTTACGGTAACAAACCCAGACTCCAGCCATGTAATTCGTATCGGCGTTACGACAACTGATCCACAGATGAGCCGCAACATTGCAAACTCTCTGTTAAACATCAGTGCGGATCAGATCAATCAGATCGTCGGAAATGGTATGCCGTCTGTAATTGATGAGTCTGTTATTCATGCAGTTGCAGAGGTAAAGCCGAGCATGAAGAAGTACTGTGTATTAGGCGGTATTCTTCTGTTTGTACTTGCAGCAGGTGTATTGATTGTGCGTATGCTTATGGATACAACAATCAAATCAGAGGATGATATCACACGTTATCTGGGTGTTCCGCTTCTGGCCAGCGTTCCATATGCAAAGAATTTCGGAAAGGAGAAAAAGAAATGATGGAATCCATACCGAATTTAAACGAAGCGAGACTAAAAATTGTCTATCCTCGGATTGCGGATCTTCCATATGCAGCACAGGAGGCTGTGAATATCCTTCGAGGAAATCTTCAGTTGAGTGGAAAAGGCATTCAGGCCATTGCAGTTACCAGTGCTCATAAGGAGGAGGGAAAATCCTCTGTTGCAATTCAGCTTACAAAGAGCTTTGCTGCATTGAATAAGGCTGTTGTCTACGTAGACTGTGATATTCGTAAGTCAAAGACACTGCGCCGTTACCAGATTAATGAGCAGGTGGTTGGTCTTACCGAGTATCTGAGTGGAAACTGCCGTCTTGAGAATATAGTATACCGCACCGATAATCCAAATATGGATATGGTATTTACAGGAGCAGCTGCTCCGAATCCAAGTGAACTGTTGTCTGATACGATGTTTGAACAGTTTTTGGAAATTTTGAAGGCAAATTATGACTATGTCATTGTCGATACGCCGCCGATCAATGCGGTTATCGATGGCGCGATTGTGGCAAAGAGCTGTGATGGAACCGTTATGGTGCTTGAGCAGGGCGTGACTGAGCGCGCAGAGGCGATCCGTATGAAGCGTCAGCTGACATATGCCGGTGTAAAGATTATTGGAGCCGTTCTGAATAAGGTTGGTGCTGATCCAAACGGTTATGGTTACGGCTACGGCTACGGATATGGTTACGGATATGGCTATGGCGAAGAGCAAAATGATAAGAAAAAGAAGAGCAAAAAATAATGGACAGCAAGCAACGCATAGATAGCACTTCGAGACATCATGGACATCACAAGCATCATAGACACCACCGCCATGGAAGAAACAAAAAGCCACTTGTGATTGGGATTATAGTTGCAGCAGTGGCTGTCGCACTTGGCAGCGCATCTGTTGTAAATCAGCTGAACAGGCGAAAAAATTATCACGTTACCGGTACAAATTCAGTTGACGTGGGTGCCGGATATCGTTATACTGAGTACAACGGTAAAAAATATCAGTATAATAACCGTGTAACTACACTTCTCTATGCCGGTCTAGACTCATTTGATGAGTTAAAACAGACAGCCACCTATGGTGACAAAGCCAGAGCGGACAGCATTATGCTGATTGTGCTTGATGAGGTAAGCAAGAAAATGTCTGTTGTCGCGATCAACCGTGATACGATGACAGAGGTTCACCGCTTTAGCCGAAATGGCGATGATTTAGGTGTCTATGTGACGCACCTTGGTTATGCCTACACGAACGGGGATGGCGGTGAGGCTAGCTGTGAGAATTTAAAGACAGCCGTCAGCACTTTATTTAACAATCTTCCGATTGATGGATATATGGTATCAAACCAGACATCAATTGTGATGATAAATGATCTAGTTGGTGGTGTCACCGTTACGGTTCCAAACGATGACTTAGCTGCAAAATATCCAGAATTAACAACAGGCAATGTCGTGACACTGGATGAATCCAATGTCCGCGCCTATGTGCAGCAGCGAGATACCGCTGTTGACTTTAGTAATGAGGGACGTATTGAGAGACAAAAAAGCTTTGTCTTGTCCTTTATGGATGAGTTTGGAGCCATGGTAAAAGAGGATGCATCGTCTGTATGGGACAGTTTAGAAGCGTGCAGCGACTGGATGCAGACCGATATTACCAAAAACAAATATCTATCCCTGGCAGATGCATTTAGCAACACGAACCTAACACCGGACAGCTATTATATACTTGAGGGCGAGGATCAGCTTGGTGAGCTTCATGATGAGTTTTATTATGATGAGGATGCACTTCAGGAATTGATAATAAAACTTTTCTATCGCGAAATATAAAAGGGCGAAGAAAAGAAAAATTAATTTATTAATTTGAAACCCACCATAGTGGGCGTACCACTAGTGTTAATAAAACAATAGTGAGGAAGGAGAAAACTATGAAAAAACTGACTGCAGGTTTCTGCGCAATCGCATTGGCTGCTGTTCCAACCGCACAGGCTATGGCTGCCCCGAGTATCGGAACATCTGGCCCGAAGGATCCAGTAGTGGAAGAGGGAACACTTGACCTGAAAGATGGCGCAAAGCTCGTTATTAAGGAAGTTACCCCAGATATGTATAAGGATAATGAGGTAGCAGATGTTGTTGAGAATTTCAATGATGAAGAGAAACTGACTTCTGTTATGGAGGTAAACAACAGCTTACAGCTGAAGCTTTCAGACGTACAGGCAGACGCACCGGAACTGGCAGAGGGTGAGACCATTGTTGTTAAAGATCAGGGCCGTGTTGAGTATGAGAATAAGGATGTTGAGACTGCTGTAAAGGCATTCAACGAGAAGTTTAGTACATTTGAGATTCACATTAGCAAAGATGGAGAAGAGAAGACATACGTATCTACAGCTAAGTCCCTTGCTGATTTCGTAAAGGATTTAAAGGAAGCACTGGCAGATGCGGGTGTTGAGGCTGAGACAGAAGCTGAGTCTGAGAGTGAAGTTGAGACAGAAGCAGAAACTGAGACTGAAACTGAGGCAGTAAGCGAAGCTGAGACTGACGCAGAAGATGCAGAGGAAGAGACTGCTGTAACAAACAAGGGTACTGAGATAAACTTAAATGATTACAAGGCAATGTTTGCAATGGCAGATATGCTTGTTGATGATTCTAAGGCACTTCAGATCAAGGAGACTGGTGAGTTTAAGCTGACCATGACTATTGATGCACTGAAGGATATGAATGCAGAAGATCTTTTATTTGTTACCACAAACCCAGATGACGGAACTATTTCCTTTATCGAGCCGGATGAGTTTGACGCTGAGACTGGAACCATTACTGCTACATTCAACCATGTAGGACCGTTCACCATCGCTACAAAGGGTGAGTTTGAGGTACAGCCGCAGGTTACAAATAAGGACAACGTAATTCTGCCGCAGCAGTACGAGGCACTGACTTCCTTTGTTGATCTGGCAATCGAGGATCTGGATGCAATTTCCTACGATATGGATGGACACGTACAGGTTAAGTTTACTTGTGAGCTGACTGTTGGTATGGACGAGGAAGATCTTGCTCTTATGACCATCGATCAGGAAACCAAGGAAATGAAGTATCTTGAGCTTGATAAGTTCGACGAGAAGACTGGTGAGATCACTGTTACCTTTGAGAATCTTGGACCGTTTGTTGTTATGACAAAGGTTATCCCGGATGAGGATATCACTGTTGTAGACGAGGAAGAGGAAACTTCTGAGGAAGCAACCGAGGCTGAGACATCTGAGGCTGCAACAGAGGAAGCAACCGAAGAAGAGACATCCGCAGCAGCTAAGGAGAGCAAATAATTTGACTGACAAAGGAGTTTTGTGATGGCAGGCAACAGACGACGTAAGCAGGATAATTCAGGTGTGCATGCGTTTTTGTATGTACTGGTTGTACTGGTACTGCTTTGCGGTATGGGCTACCTGTTTTACTACTCCCGTTCACAGGCAAATGAACGTCAGGAGTACATAAGAGAGTTAGAAAGTAAGGAAGCGGCAACGAAGGATGTGGTGCAGGTAACTGTGCCAGCAGAGCCAGAGAGTGAGACAATAAGCGAGGCAGAAAGCAGTATGCCAGAGACCCAGACAGAAACTCAGACAGAAACTCAGACCGAGATTGAATCTGAATCTGAGACTGAAAGTCATCTTGAAAGTGAGTCAGAGACTACGAGCGAGACAGAGTCACAAAGTATTGTAACAGAGTCAGCTAAAAGTACAGAAGCAGATTTGTTTTCAGCAGATAACCCACGGATTATTGTGTTAAATGGAACTGGAAAAGCCGGTGTTGCTGCTTACTGGAAGCGTTTCCTTCAGGGAAAGGGCTTCACAAACGTTGTAATGGCAGATTATAAGGGAGAGATTAGTGATCACACTGTTGTCTACGTGACAGCAGGTGGAAATGCACCGGAAGGTGTATATGACCTTTTCCCAAATGCGGAATACCGCGAGGAAGGACTTGATAGTGCCGACCCTAATGCCGATACAAACGTGAAGATACCAGACAGCCAGAAGAAATTTGATTTCTATGATGTGTGGATTTTAGTCGGAAAAGACGACGCACTGCATGATTAAGACAAGATAAGAGAAAGACCGCAGAAGCTGTGTGAAAGCATGGTGGAAGCGGTCTTTATTCTTATTTAAAATTTTTTAAAATGATCAGAATAGCATGTCGTGCTGCCATAAGCCTCCCCTGAAAGGGGAGGTGGCTGTGCCGAAGGCGCAGACGGAGGGGTAATATGTGAAAATGCTATATATATCTTGACTTTTGAGAAAAAATAACAGATACTTTTAAAAGAAAGCAACATCGAAAAGTATCTGGAAAAAGAAAGGGAGGAACAAAAGAATGTGTCTAGGCGGGAAAATAAAAAGAGAAAAAGTGAATTTTGCAAAATTGTATGAAGGTATAAAAAATGATGTAGTTAGAGAAAGAATTAAGTCCAGTGGTGAATGGTATATTGAAAATGCGATGAAGTATAAGATATGGTTTTGGGTATTAAGTATATTTGGTATAGTAGCGCCACTTGTAATAACGATAATTAGTAGTATTGAAATAAATGGGAAGGGTAGTGATTCCATTCGCATAGTGATAGCAGTATGTTCAGTATTAACATCGTTCTCATCTACGCTTTTAGCTGTCTCAAAGTGTAAGGAAAAGTGGACAAATTATCGAAATGCAGTAGAACAGATAAAGAGTGCACTGGTGTGGTATTCGGTAGATGACGGAGAAGATAATGAAAAGTTAAAAAGACTAGTAACCAGAACCGAACGAATTATGAAGGAAGAACTGAATAGATGGAACGAAATTGCAGAAATGGATGAGCAGAAGAATGAAAGAACTAAAAATAATTGAGATGACGAATGTGAGGGAACAGAGATGACAACAGAAGAACTTATATTACCATACAAATTAGAACAGCATTTGACTGAAATTTGTAACAGCAGCGCTACATATAAAAATTTACTGTCAGTTTGGAATATTAATAAAAAAATGTGTCAGGATGTTTTGAATACTGTAGTTATGAATTACCCACACTACACGAACCATGACGTGTCGCACTGTGAGGCCATTATTACAAATATTGAGATGCTGTTGGGAGAAAAAGTCATTCGAGCATTATCTCCTACAGATACGTGGCTTTTATTGCAGGCAGCGTACCTGCATGATATAGGAATGGTGATAGAATGCAAAAAAATCGAGCAGAATTGGGAATCTAAGGAATTTCAGGAGTATCTGCATGAGATGGAAGATTCAAATGATGATTCAATGGCAAAAAATGCAAAGTTTATTAATTCTCTTGGTGATAAACTAGGCAAAAAAGAAAATGTGTCTTCTTGGCCAGTGCATGTGAGAAATGCGGTAACGCTTCTTATTGCAGAGTATTATAGAAGACAGCATGCAGAAACTTCAGGTTCGTATGTAAAAGATATGGGAAGCATGTTCCATCTCGATTTCAGTTTTAACAATCTGATCCAAGAGCGTTTAATCCAGCTTCTGGGAGATATTATATGTTTACATACACAATCAGGTAGAAAAATACTGGATTTAGACTATCGGACAAACGGCTTTAATGCAGATTATGCACACCCTAGATTTATTGCGCAAATGTTGAGAATGGGAGATTTATTAGACGCAGATAATAACCGTTTTAATTCGACAAATGAATTTGTGTTTGGCGAGATTCCAGATTCTTCAAAGAATCACTGGGAAAAGCATAAATCAGCACGCCATATATTAATCACACCAGATATAATTGAGTATAGAGCTGATTGTGAAAGTGAACAAGTATATCGTGAAACACGTAATTTTTTATCATGGCTGAAAGAAGAGGTTGAATTCTGGGCGCTTAACTGGAAAAGTATTATGCCAGCGAATATTGGTGGAAGTGCGCCTAAGCTTGGAAAATGTGAGTTACTTTTAAATGGAGTTCCAGATATACAGGGACTTTCTGATTTGCAGTTTTCGATTTCACCAGAAAAAGCGTTTGAGATTATAGAGGGACCTAATTTATATAAGGATAAGTTTGTCTTCTTACGAGAAGTTGTCCAAAATGCATTGGATGCATGTAAGGTTCAAATGTGGAGAGATCTTTCGGAAGGAAAATATAAAAGTTGGATTTCAGAGAATGTTACAAATCTTAAGGAACTGCATCCATTTGAAATACAAAAGGGAGTCTTTAATAATTATGGAATAGAAGTACGCATGTACAGTCATGATAATGATCACATAAAAGTTGTTGTAAAGGATAATGGAACTGGTATGTCAGCACAGCAATTAAAAAAAATCTGCAATGTTGGAGTGAGCTATTCTGGTGATAAAAAAAGAAAAGAAGAAATCGAAAGTATGCCGTTATGGCTGCGCCCTACAGCAGGATTTGGCATAGGGTTACAGTCAATTTTTTTAGTAACGAAAGAATTTGAAATCTATTCAAAAGCTGCGGGCGAAGATGGTATTTATGCCAAGGTAACTTCAAGAAGAAGAAATGGCTATGTTCAAGTTACGAAGTCGGACAAGTTGAAATATCAGGGAACAGAGATTCATATTGTAGTTTCAAAAAAACTGAATTTTGAAAGTGACAGTGGGCGCAATGTTTATGAATATATAAAAAATCAATATGATCCCTTTTTTAATGAGGGGGATTTGGTGTATTATAAGATTTGGGATTGGCTATGCACGACTATGGGAAAAACGTATTTTCCTGTAACTGTATTTTTCAATGATGTAATGGAGACGATTGAACCCGAAAACTTTGAAAAGTTAGAAAAATGTGAATCAAACGAACGTTATATGCTAAGAAAGTTACCAGACTATGGAATGGAGATATGGGATAAACAGACTTGTACGCGAGTTACTATTGGTTTAATAAGCGAAAATGATTTATATAGAAAACGCATCTACTTTTTTAAAGGAATGGAAATTTACGGCAATGGTGCCTTAAATTTAAATTGGAGAGGGATTTTGATAAATGGTGATTTTTATGGATTGGATACGAAAAAAACGCTTGATTTTGATCGAAAGACAGTAAAGAAAGGAGCGGCGAAGCAACTTTATATAATAATTAATTCAGCAGTTAATTTTTATCTTTCCGAGATAGAGAGTTCATTATTGTTGGAAAAGGAAAAGACGAAAGAAGAAAAGACACAGATATATATACATTGGCGTTTGCTGCCTTTAAAAAAGAAAATAGAATTGTTGGAAAAATATAAAAAAACATTTCAACAGGTAGATATGCCAGTTGAGGTTCTTGAAAAGGATGCAGATAACCTATTTTTAAAGCGGAATATTGATTTTAAAAATGTAATGACAGATTTGAAGCAGACACCAGTAGTTCGCAATCTTGATGCGTATACAATGTATGAATATGATAGAGAGATAACAGTTGTTGATGAAGTAAAAACAATACTAGATAGGAATAATGTTCCATTTTCAAGGATTATCGTTGATGGATATTTTATAAACGGCTTAGGAAACAAGTGTTGGGAGAAAATTATGTTTATACCAGAAGAACTTGGTCTTTGGTTGGCAATACCTTCAATTGAAGAGAAAAAGTTACCTTTAGCTGATGAGACAAAAAGATATTTAATTAAGCGATTGTTAAAAGAATGTGAGGATCAGGATTATTCTGTATTTAGTGATAGTACAATGAGACGGCATACAATTGGTATAAGAGGATATGAAACAATATGTACGACACGAGTACCTGATAATATTAGTGGAATAAGGTATTCAGAAATAGGGTATACTATTTCTCCAATTACGACTAAGCAATGGGAGAACAACAAGTATTTGGAAGAGGACAAATTTGTTGAAGTGATATGTACAGGAAAAGAGTTCTCAAATTTGGTGGACTATGTATATAGGAATCAACTTGGACAAGATTGAAGGAAGAAAAATACACGAAACAGAAAATTAAAGAAGATTATAAGAACTTTACAAGAGAAGTGTATCTCATTATGAAAGAAGATGAAGTTAATAATGAACACGAGAAGAATGATCACAGCCTCCACTGAAAGGGGAGGTGGCTGTGCCGAAGGCGCAGACGGAGGGGTTTCCACACTAGTGACAATGACTGACACCGAACAGCAAAAAAAGTTTGCTTTTGACAAATATGGCACTTGACTTGATCTTGTAAATGTAGGATAATATTGTATAAACCGATATAGCAAATATGACGGACTTTCGATGAAGACAGCCGCAGAATCTCCCTAGAGAAAAAATTTCGGGGGGGTGCTGCGGCTGTATAAGGGAGGGCAAAAAGAAGAAATGTACAGAAAAGAATCTGAAGGTTGGTTCAAACACACCGATTTTATCCTGATTGACATGATCTGCCTGCAGGTGGCGTTTTACCTCGCATATCTGATTAAGGGACTGGGTATAAATCCCTACAATGATCTTGTTTACCGCAATATGGCAATTGTGTTAGAGCTTGCTGATCTTGTCACGATGTTTATGCTTGATATGCTGCATCATGTAACTCAGAGAGGTCGCTACAGGGAGCTGATAGCAACAGTTGGAAATGTGGCTGCCGTTGGTCTTTTGGGAAGTGCTTACCTGTTTGTCATGCAGGAAGGCGAAGCTTACTCAAGAATGACATTTGGCATTACTCTTGTATTATATTTTATATTATCCTACACTACAAGATTAGCTTGGAAACACGTATTAGCAAGCGGCAAGTGGGATAGAAATCGCAGATCACTGCTGATTGTGACAACAAAGGCAGAGGCAAAAGAGGTTGTTGAGACAGTTAAGTTAAATAATTATGGAAAGTTCTTAATTAGCGGCTTAGTCATTGTTGACAAAGATATGGCTGGTCAGAGCATTGCCGGTGTGAATGTGATTGCAAACAGCAAAGACGCTCCGATGTATGTGTGCCAGCAGTGGATAGATGAGGTGCTTATCGTTGTTCCAGATGATAGGCCATATCCAGATGAACTTATTAAAAAGCTGGAAGAAACTGGCGTAACGATGCATCTTAGACTGTCAAAGATCGCGGCAGTGGAGGATCGTCCTCAGTTTGTGGAAAAGATTGGTTCCTACACAGTACTTACAACCAGTTTAAACTATGCATCACCAAAACAGCTTTTATTTAAGCGTGTAATGGATATTGCAGGCGGACTTGTTGGATGTCTGCTTACAGTTATCATTTTCATATTTGTAGCTCCGGTTATTTATATCAGCTCTCCGGGACCGATATTCTTCTCTCAGGAGCGTATAGGAAAGAATGGAAAGAAGTTTAAGATCTATAAGTTCCGCAGTATGTATATGGATGCAGAAGCAAGAAAAGCTGAGCTGATGAAGCAAAACCGTGTAGCAGATGGAAAGATGTTTAAGCTTGACTTTGATCCACGAGTTATAGGAAATAAGATCATGCCAGATGGAACAAAGAAAACTGGTATTGGTAATTTCATTAGAGTAACGAGTCTTGATGAGTTTCCACAGTTCTTTAATGTACTTAAAGGTGATATGAGTCTTGTGGGAACACGACCACCGCTTCCGGGAGAGGTTTCTGAGTATGAGATTCATCACCGTGCTAGACTTGCAATCAAGCCAGGTATTACCGGCATGTGGCAGGTCAGCGGCAGAAGTGATATCACAGACTTTGAGGAAGTCGTAAGACTTGATACAAAGTATATAAAGGAATGGACACCTGCACTTGATATCAAGATCTTGTTTAAGACAGTGAAGACTGTGTTATTCAAAGAGGGATCGATGTAAAGGATAAAGGATTGTAAGAAGAAAAGATTTGGCTAGAGGGAAATCGTCGCAGGGTCGCGTTTCTTGAGGCTAATGAAAATAGTGCTTCGACAGCCCACATGAGTAAAGGTGGGATGGCGAAGCGCTATTTTTGTGGAGTGAAGAAAATTTATGGGTATTTTACTAGAAAATTCAGCATTGATAGGATTAATAGGTGTGATCATTGGATCACTAATATCATTGACAGGTGTTATGTACAGTGAGCACATAAAACTGAAAACATTGGAAAAGGAGCAACGATATAAAGAGAAAGAGAAGAAAAAGATAATATATGTACAGTTTTTAGATTCTGTTAATCAGTATAATCTTATTGTATATGCAGATATGCTTAAAGAAGCTCTTGATAATGATAAGGAATATGTTACGCAAGAAGAAAGAACAGCACTGCTGAAGAAGGTTACTTCAGTGTTAGCGGAATTAGACTTATATGCTCCAAATGAAATAAGTTCAAAATGTCATAAATTGAGTGGCAATATATTAAATACCGTTTTTAACAGTGATCAATTTCAAAAGGATTATAAGGAAGTTGTTGAACTGATAAAAAAAGATACAGAAGAATAAGGTTAACTAGAAACGGAGAAAGTCGATATGAGTAGCGTCAATTTAGAAAATAAAACCATTTTAGTCACAGGTGCAGCTGGATTTATTGGTTCCAACCTTGTGAAAAGAATTTATAAAGAAGCTCCTTCTGCGACAGTTATAGGCATTGATAATATGAATGCTTACTATGACGTTGCACTGAAAGAGTTTCGTTTAAAAGAGCTAGCCAAGTATCCTACCTTCACTTTTGTGAAGGGAAATATCGCTGATAAGTCACTGATCGAGGAGTTGTTTGAGCAGTATAAGCCAGCAGTTGTTGTAAATCTCGCAGCACAGGCAGGGGTACGTTATTCGATTACCAATCCAGATGCGTATGTAGAATCCAACTTAGTTGGCTTTTTCAATATTCTTGAAGCATGTCGTCATTCATATGATAATGGGCAGACAGGAGTAGAACATTTGGTATATGCATCATCATCTAGTGTTTATGGTTCAAATAAGAAAGTTCCGTACAGCACGGATGATAAGGTAGATAATCCAGTGAGTCTTTATGCGGCAACAAAGAAGTCAAATGAATTAATGGCTCATGCATATTCTAAGTTGTATAACATCCCATCCACCGGACTGAGATTCTTTACAGTCTATGGTCCAGCTGGCCGTCCGGACATGGCTTATTTTGGTTTCACTAATAAATTGGTGAAGGGCGAGACAATCAAAATCTTCAACTATGGAAACTGCAAGCGTGACTTTACATATGTTGATGATATTGTCGAGGGCGTTGTTCGTGTAATGAAGAAAGCACCGGATAAGAAAACTGGGGAAGATGGTCTTCCAGTTCCACCATATGCAGTTTATAACATCGGCAATCAGAATCCAGAAAATTTGCTAGACTTTGTTCAGATTCTGAGCGAAGAATTAGTTCGAGCAAAGGTATTGCCAGAGGATTATGATTTTGATGCTCACAAGGAACTTGTTCCAATGCAGCCAGGTGATGTGCCAGTGACATATGCAGATACCAGTGCGCTTGAGAGAGACTTTGGATATAAGCCGAGTACAAGCTTGCGAACCGGATTAAGACGTTTTGCTGAGTGGTATGCAAAGTTTTACAAATAAAGAAGAACAGGAAACAAACAAATGAGATGTGTTGAGGTATATAGAGAACTATATCATAAGGAACCTTTTGGGGTAGCATTTTGTCCATATCGTATTAGTCCGTTAGGAGCACATATTGATCATCAGTATGGTAAGATTAATGGACTGGCGATTGATAAAGGCATCCATATGGCATATCACCCGAAGCAAAATGGTGTTATAGAGCTGCAGTCATTGAACTTCCCAAAGCGTGCGCAATTCTTCGTTAGTGCTGTGCCAGAAGAAAAGCAGGGTGATTGGGCAGATCATCTGCGCGGTGCAGCAAAGATGCTAGGTGAAAAGTATCGCTTAAAGGTTGGTTTATCAGGTATTATTGAGGGAAGTCTTCCAATTGGAGGTTTGTCTTCATCTGCATCAGTTATTATTTGCTTTTTGTCAGCATTGTGCAAGGTAAATGGAATTCATTTAGATCCAATGGAAATGATTCTTACCGCGAAGGCAGCAGAAAATCAGTATGTTGGAGTTTCCTGTGGAAAACTTGATCAGAGCTGTGAGGTGCTTTCTAAGAAAAATCGCTTGCTGTACCTCGATACGAAAGATGATAGTTATGAATTGATTCCAACCAGCGAAAAAATGAATCCATACAAAGTGGCAATTTTTTTCTCGGGTTTGGAGAGATCTCTAAAAAACTCAAAATATAATTTGAGACAAGACGAATGCAAAGCAGCAGCATATGCGCTGATGGGTTATGCAGGAATGGATTACGATACCTTTGCCAATACAAGATTACGTGATGTACCGTTTGAAGTATTTGAGGCGTATAAGAATCGACTGCCGGAGCTATGGAGACGCAGAGCTGAACATTATTATAGTGAATTTGCACGCGCTGAAAAAGGAGCTGAGTTATGGCGAAAAGGTGATTTAGAATCCTATGGTCAGCTTGTTTTTGAGAGCGGAAAATCTTCTATTTACAGTTATGAGTGTGGATGCGATGAATTGAAGAAGCTGTATGAAATTATGGCTGAGACCGATGGCATCTATGGCGGTCGCTTCTCAGGTGCAGGATTTAAGGGATGCTGCATGGCATTAATTGATCCTGACAAAGCAGAGAGCATTGAAGCGAGAGTGACGGCGGAGTATTTGAAAGCGTTTCCAATGTTAGAAGGAAAATATTCTTTCCACCTGTGCGAGAGCGCCGACGGTGTAGAGCTATAAAAGGAGAGTACATATATGAAGTGTTTGATTTTAGCGGCTGGTTATGCTACACGACTTTATCCGCTGACTGAAAATTTTCCAAAGCCATTGCTGAAGGTCGGTGAGAAATTAATCCTTGATTGGTTGGTGGATGATCTTGTGGACACCACCGATATTGATGAATTTGTAGTGATTTCAAACCATAAATTTGCGCAGCAATTTGAGGAATGGAAAAATAATAAAGCGAAGGCTCGTTCCTACGAAATTACAGTAATTGACGATGGCACTAGTACGAATGAAACTCGTCTTGGTGCAGTTAAGGATATTCAGTTGGCTGTTGAGAAGTTAAAACTGACAGACGATTTGCTAGTTATGGCTGGTGACAATGTGCTTGATTTCAGCCTTTCTAAATTTGTGGAGTTTGCAAAAGAGAAAAACACCTCTTGTGTAATGTGCCACGAGGAAAACGAGCTTAAGAAGCAGCAAAAAACTGCAATCATCACGCTGGATAGCAATGATTTGATTACTTCTTACGAGGAAAAACCAAAGGAACCGAAGGGCAATCTGGCAGTACCGCCATTCTATTGTTACTGTGCTTGTGATGTGAAGCGCATTCAGGAAGCTCTTGATAATGGTTGTGGTTATGATGCACCTGGAAGCTTTGCAGCATGGTTAAGCAAACAGACTCCAATGCATGCTTATGCTATGCCAGGCAAGCGGTACGATATTGGCGATATTAACAGCTATGAATATGTGAAAAGTGTGTTTTCCAAATAAGAGAATATTAGGGAATATAAGGGATATTTGTTTGAAAAGGATGAGGAGTAGACATTATGAGAAATTTTGAAGATTTGAAGATTGCTGTTGCTGGAACTGGTTATGTTGGTTTGTCAATTGCTACGCTTTTAAGTCAGCATCATAAGGTTATGGCGGTGGATATTGTGCCGGAAAAGGTGGAACTTATCAATAATAAAAAGTCTCCGATTCAGGACGAATACATTGAAAAGTATCTGGCTGAGAAAGAACTAAATTTGACTGCAACGTTAGATGCCAAGGAAGCTTATAGTGATGCTGATTTTGTTGTAATCGCTGCGCCTACCAATTACGACAGCAAGAAGAATTTCTTTGACACAAGTGCAGTTGAGGCTGTTATCAAGCTGGTTATCGAATATAACCCAGAAGCTATTATGGTTATCAAGTCTACGATTCCTGTTGGCTATACAGCTTCAGTACGGGAAAAATTCAACTGTGACAACATCATTTTCAGCCCAGAGTTTCTGCGTGAGTCCAAGGCTTTGTACGATAACTTATATCCGAGTCGTATTATTGTCGGCACTGATGTTGAAAATGCAAGACTTGTAAAGGCTGCTCATACCTTTGCACAGCTTTTACAGGAAGGCGCAATTAAAGAGGATATTGATACGCTGTTTATGGGATTCACAGAGGCAGAGGCAGTTAAACTGTTTGCCAATACTTATTTGGCATTGAGAGTTTCCTATTTTAATGAGTTGGATACATATGCTGAGATGAAGGGACTGGATACACAGCAGATTATCAATGGTGTTTGTCTTGATCCTCGTATTGGCAGCCATTATAATAACCCAAGCTTTGGTTATGGCGGATATTGTCTGCCGAAGGATACAAAGCAGCTGTTGGCAAATTATCAGGATGTGCCGGAGAATCTGATTGAGGCAATTGTTGAAAGCAACAGGACAAGAAAAGATTTCATTGCAGATCGTGTGCTGGAGCTTGCTGGTGCTTATCAGGCAAATGATAGTTGGGATGAGAGCAAAGAAAAAGAAGTTGTGGTTGGTGTTTATCGCTTGACCATGAAGAGTAACAGCGATAATTTCCGTCAGAGCTCCATTCAGGGGGTAATGAAGCGTATAAAGGCAAAAGGTGCAACAGTTATCGTTTATGAGCCAACGCTGAAGGATGGAGAGAAGTTTTTTGGCAGCTTGGTTGTGAATGATTTGGAACAATTTAAGAAGCAGAGTCAGGCGATTATCGCAAATAGATATGATAAGTGTCTTAATGATGTGGAAGAGAAGGTTTATACGAGAGATATTTTTCGGAGAGATTGAGGTTGAAAGGTGAAAGCACTAAGTATTTATCGAAAAAGGGGGGACTTATAAATGAGTAATGGATATAAAAGGAAAGTAAAAAAGTCCCTTATTCCAACATGCAATATTATGGGAGTAAATATTGCCGCTATTAATATGGAATGGTTGGTCGAATATCTGGAAGAAAATATTGCAGATATAAAAGGTGATTATATTTGTGTTTCAAATGTACATACGACCGTCACAAGTTATGAAGATGCTTCATATTGCGCAGTTCAGAACGGTGGATTGATGGCAATTCCAGATGGTGGACCGCTTTCTACTGTTGGTCGTAAACGCGGATATAAAAATATGGCAAGAACTACGGGACCAAGTTTGATGGGAGAAATTTTTAGTATTTCAGCAAAGAATGGATACCGCCACTATTTTTATGGGAGCAAAGAAGAAACTCTTGAGTTGCTTGAAAAAAAGTTGAAAAAAAAATATCCGGGAATTCAAATTGTTGGAATGTATAGTCCACCGTTTCGTCCGTTAACAGAGGAAGAAGATAAAGCTGCTATTGATCGGATTAATGAGGCAAAACCAGATTTTGTTTGGATCGGTTTGGGAGCACCTAAACAGGAAAAATGGATGGCAGCACATCAGGGGAAAATTGATGGACTAATGCTTGGTGTAGGTGCAGGTTTTGATTATTTTGCAGAAAATATTAAACGAGCACCGATGTGGATGCAAAAGAGTAATCTTGAATGGGTATATAGATTAATGCAAGATCCAAAGAGATTATTTAAGCGGTATTGGAGTACAAATACGAAGTTTATTTGGAATGCAATGATTAGGAGAAAGTAAAATCAACGTGGAGAGAGTAGCAATGGAAAAAAAACAATTATATTTTATGCACCAGTAGGGACGAATATTCCGGCTCATATGCTTGGTGGTGGAGAGAAAGGTTGCAGAAGAACGAGAGAAATTCTATGTAATGCTGGGTATAATGTAATTACAGTTGACAAAGCGACGATGAGCCATGGGGCGGTTTCATATGTAAAAAGTGCAATTTTTGCAATTTTAAAAATGAAAAAGCAATTACATGAAAACCCGAATGCTATTCTTTACGTTGTGGGGTTTTATGAAAAAAATTTACCTTTAGAATGGATACTTATTAATGCAGGGGGAAAAAGAGAAAAACAATATATGAAGCTCGCAATGGCAGACTGGTTAAGGCATATCAGAAAAATGGAAATCTATATAAGAAATTATTGGATAGCGTTCTAAAGAGAGCTGATGTTATATTTGCTCAAGGATTGGAATATGTGCATTTCATAAAACAAACCTATGGAAAACAAGCAGTGTATACACCGAATTATGTGCTTAACAGAAGTTTAAAACCTTATGTTACAGATAGACCATTCGACACGATTAGACTTGTGTATTTTGGAAGAGTATCTGAATCTAAAAATGTTGATGTTGTAATTAGAGTGGCAAGAGAACTTGAAAGAGATGGATATAATACTCTAACAACAGTGATTGGCGGATATACTGAGGATTATAAATCTAAGCTAGAGCAGGTAATAAATGAATGTGAATTAAAAGGAGATCAGGTCCAAATTCTTGGACAGCAACCTTTTGAAAGAATTTGTGATGAATTACAGAAAGCACATTTTTTTGTTTTTCCATCGCAAGAAAAGATGGAAGGGCATTCGAATTCTCTTACAGAGGCTATGACTTTTGGTGTTGTTCCAGTAGTGAGCACTGCTGGATTTAATGCAAGTATTGTAGGAAATGAAGAACTGGTAGTTAGCGATATTAATCCAAAGAAATATGCTGAAGTGATTGAATCCGTTATGAAAAGAAATCTTTGGGCAGAATATTCTTTAAAGGTCTATCAGAGAATTAAAGAAAATTATACGGAGGATATTGTGAGAAGGGCTATAATTGGAGCTATTTCAAGTTTGGAGAATAAAAGATAATGGAAAGAAAAAAATTACTTTTTGTGATTAGTGCATTAGAGGCGGGAGGCGCAGAAAAGAGTCTAGTTAATTTGCTAAATCAAATGGACTATAGAAAGTATGATGTTGATTTATTATTATTTAAACGACAGGGAACTTTTCTAAAACAGGTTCCTAAAGAAGTTAGGATTATAGATGAACCGTATGATCTATACTGCTTATTCAATACTCCAATTAAGGGAAAACGCCCCTTTTTAGCATTAAGACAGACTATCATTAGAATTATAGGTTCATTATATAAAAAAATATTTTATGCAAATGAATTTTATCCAGGAATGCAGGTTAGATGGAATTTGTTTTATAAAAAAAACCTGAAAAAACTGCAAAGTGCATATGATGTAGCAATTTCATATATGCATGGAGAATCTATGTATTATGTAGCGGAAAAAGTTGAAGCTTCCAAAAAAATTACGTGGGTTCATAATGATTATAAATCAACAAAACTTAACCCACAGAAGGATATACCGTATTTTAAAGCTTTTGATTCTGTTGTTACAATTTCAGAAGAATGTGTAAAAATATGGCAAGATTGTTTCCCAGAACTGAAAAATCGGATTCAGTGCATTCCTAATATTACATCGTCTCTATTTATAAAAAAAATGGCAGATGCATTTTATCCAGAAGAATATATAAAGGAAGAAAATAGAAAAATTCTTCTATCTATAGGTAGATTAAGCCCGCAAAAAGGTTTTGACTTCGCAATTGATGCGGCAAGGATATTAAAAGATGAGGGTTTAAAATTCATCTGGTTTATTATAGGACAAGGGGAATTAAAAGAAAAATTACAAGAACAGATAAAGCAAAAACATTTGGAAGACTGTTTTGTTTTATTAGGAGTGAGGGAAAATCCTTATCCTTATATAAAGAATGCAGATTTAGTGATTCAACCGTCACGCTATGAGGGAAAATCTGTCGTTTTAGATGAAACGAAAATTTTAGCAAAACCTCTGATTGTAACCAATTATCCTACAGTACATGATCAAATTATGGATGGAAAAGAGGGGGTGATTGTAGATATAGCAGCAGAGGCAATTTCAAATGGAATTATGGAATTGCTTAATAATGAGATATTGTATGAAAGTATAAAAAACTATATGACTAATAATGAGTATGGTAATGTATCAGAAATGGTTGCTTATTATAAGTTATTTGATTCTTGAAAAGGTGCGGAAAAATGAAAATTAAATATAGCGATATACTTAAAATACTAATAGAATTGATGTTGATTATGAAATTGGGGTTTGTAAAGTTACTTGGATCATGGATTCCAATGTTTGAAACTCAATATGACTCATATCCAGAATGTGTTTTGTATTTATTTTTAACTGTAGTATGCATTATTTATACTCGAATTGTTTTAAAGGAGAGAGCAAATGCCTTTTTAAGAATAGAGATGGCAATTGCTTTACTGATAGCAATTGCTGGAATAATACATGCACAGAAGTGGAATAAATTAGATTTATTGGCAGCGATAAGTAGTGCAATGCCATATTTCTATTGCCTTTTAGCTTATCCGATTTATGTATTATTGAAAAAAAATATTGGTCAAATAAAAAAATTTTAATTTTATACTTTTTGGGGTACATTAGCGTGTGTTTTGAAGATGATTAACTGTGCAGCTTGGTATTTTACAGGTGCTGTAATATGGAATAATCTAATTAGTAGTTCGACATGGATATTAAACGGTTCTCTTCGAATAAATCCACCATGTCTGGGAATTTTGCTTATTCCAATTTCATATTATATGTACGTGGAAACTTATAGAAGAAGAGATAAATTTGAAATATTTGGTTCCTATTGGAATTTCGATTTTGTATTCTGCAAGTAGTTCATCAAGCAAGATCCATTTTGTTATATCAAATAATAACGATTATTGCGATGGTTATGTTCGAAACATGTATCAAGTTTAAAAAAATGTATTCGATATTCAGTTCTTATTGTAGCGACAATAGTGGTAATCAATTCATCATATTTTGAAAAATTTTTGAATAGTTTTTCACCTACTAATAAAGTAAGTGGACAATCAACGATAGCCAGATTTAATGCGATTGCATTATTTGCATCCAAGTATATAAGTCACCCATTTTGGGGAATGGGTTTTTTAAGCGATAAAGAAAAAAATGTTGGAGCAATAGGTACAGGTCTCGGACATCTTGATGATATTGGTTTTTTGGGAAGCTTTTTTACTCTTGGAATTCCACTTTTATTGTTACTTCTTTTAATAATTGGGAGAACTTTTTATTTGTCCTACAAAGTGAAAAGGTGGAATAGTAATTATTCTTTGCTTTTATTTGGAATGGTTGTTTTGTTTTTAACAACAGGAATTAATATAAGTTGTTTTAATGGAATATATGCTTTTGCAGTACCGTTCTTTGTGGCAATTGTAGAATATACTAGACTGATACCGTGTGCAGTTAGAAAAGTATAAAATATAGAAAATATTAGTAAAATGTAAGAGAGGAATATTATAATGAAGGTTGTGTTTATTTCACAACGCTTGGGAAATAATGTGTGCTCGAAAATACATTTAAAAGCGTTTGAGAAAATTGTGTCAAAAGAAGATTTATTGATTCTTGACTTGAATCCGAATGAGAAGGCAAGAATTGAAGAAAATCATGTATTTATGGGGAAATTTAGTATAATTGAAAAGGTAGAATGGGCTTTGCAACAGACCACGTGGTTTCTTACTAACAAGCGTATAAACGAAATATGTGGGTATATAAATAACTTTAAGGCAGAGGTGGTTTTTATTGATGATTCATGCTTAGGCAAAATTGCAAAGAAAATCAAAGAAAAAAAATAGATGTTAAAGTTATACTTTTTACCATGATATTATTTCTGATTTGTATCCACAATTGAATAAAGCAGATGATTTCAAATTTAAAGTACTAATGTATCATGCAGCAATTAAGGGTGAGATTTTAAGTAAAAAATTTAGTGATAAAAATCTGGTATTGAATGAAAGAGATGCTAGACTATTTCAAAACTTGTACAAAAAAAAGTCCTGATGAATTACTTCCAATGGCCGTTGCAGCTCCAGATTTATTTGATTTACATGCAGCAGAATTTGATTTTGATGCTATAAAAAAACAAAACAAGAAAATTATTTTATTCGTGGGGGCGTATTATAAACCTAATATTGAAGGATTAAAATGGTTTGTCGATAATGTTTTTAAATTTCTTAGCGACAATTATTTATTATTGGTAGTTGGAAGAAAGTTAGAGATGTTATGTGAAGACTATACTGGTGAAAGTAATATTTTGATTTTAGGTGGAGTGGAAAAATTAGCTCCGTTTTATAATAATGCTGATGTTGTTGTTGCCCCGATCTTTTCAGGAGGTGGAATGAAGCAAAAAACCGCTGAAGCATTTGCGTATGGAAAAACGTTCATAGGAACAACGGAAAGTATGCAAGGATATGAAAATACACTGAAGATAGTAGAAAATGATCATAATATTGTATTTTCAGGTGACTCGCCTGAAGAACAGATACAAGCTTTTGAATATATAGAAAAAAAAGTCAAAATATATGGATTTCATGAGGTACTTAACAATACTTTTAAAGAAAATTATTCGATTGAAGCAATTGAAAACAGATTATGTTCTATAATAGGTATAGAGAAGAGAGGGTAACGTGTTACACAATATAAAAAAAGTTTTGTGGGGAATAAGAAATGACTTTAAATATATTTTTTATTAATTATTTTGTTTCTAATATTCCGTGCTGGTGCATTAGACGTTTTTTTTTCGAAATTGTTTGGAATTGAAAATTTGGAAAGGGATCAAGAATTCATATTGAGGTGTACTATAGTTTCACCAAAGAGTATGAAATTTGGAGATAGAATCTGTAATTAACGAATATTGTTACTTAGATGGACGCGGAGGTATTTTAATAGGTAATGACTCATCAATTTCTATCTTTTCAATGCTTATTACAGGAAGTCATGATAAGAGATCACCTGAATTTTCTTACATTCCAGGAAAAATTGTAATTGGGAACAATGTGTGGCTTGGTGCAAGAGCTATTGTACTGCAGAATTCAAATATTCTTGATAAAACGGTAATTGGTGCGGGAAGTGTATTTAAAGGAGTAAGTGATGAAAATGCGGTTTATTTTGGTATACCGGCTAAGAAGGCAAAAGACAGGGGGTTGCTTGAGGAATACCATTTAACGTATAAATCGTATTTTAGATAATGGAGGATTAGAAATGAAGTATTCGGTAGTTGCTACATCTTTTAATGATTCAAATGATATTGTTAAGTATTTGGAAGATATTTGTAATCAAACATATCTTCCAGATGAGATTGTTATTGCAGATGGAGGGTCAAAGGATGATACTGTAGAAAAAATAAAGAAATTTGCTACGTCTAGTAATATTACAATTCGAGTAGTAGAAAAAGGAAGATTAAATATATCGCAAGGTTATAACGAGGCAATAAAAGCTGCGATCAATAATGTAATTGGTATAACTGGAATAGGTAATTTTTATGATAGAGCCTTTTTTGAATCACTAGTAAAAGAATTTGAAAATAATGATTTAGATTATGTATACAGTCCGATTAGAGGATATGATGCAAATAGTTTTTCTGCTAAATATAACAAGTATTTGCTTAATGGAGAAGATGGAAACTGCCTTAAGATTGCTTCAAATCATGGTGCATTATTGAAAAAAAATATTTTTGAAGAGCTTAATTATTTTTATGAGAAGTTTATTTATGCCGGTGAAGATGCAGAGTTTTATACTTTAGTAAAAGATCATGGTTATAAAGGGAAAATAGTAAAAACAGCGAAAGTATACTGGAAAACGCCATCTTCTTGGAAAGAGTTTTTGAAGCAAATACGAGTGTATACCATTGCTGATTTGCAAATTGACTCAAAAGGTCAAAAAAT
>ENA-OPYX01000151-OPYX01000151.1-human-gut-metagenome-genome-assembly--contig:-NODE-151-length-39732-cov-3.548289_pt1 | contig 39732 bp, 48 predicted proteins | sample MGYA00242639_ERZ504486 | MGnify/ENA primary metagenome ERZ504486 (study PRJEB26092, sample SAMD00036296) | human gut metagenome | host: Homo sapiens | study: EMG produced TPA metagenomics assembly of... | reverse complement strand
CCTTCACGCAGCGAAGCTGTGGGAATAAATGCGACTTTCTTGTTATCAATTTCTTCTTTTATCAAACTTCCTACACTTGAAAAGTGCGAACATAAAAACAGTTTCATCCATATCCTCCTTAATAAATCCCGATTTTCTTGATTCTGCAAACTTTATCGTCTTGTTCCATTTTTATCAAAATTCTTTTTAATGCTATTTCTGTTTGGAGAATAGACCCAATTAAAGGAATAAGTTGAACACCACAGATAATTTTTCCCATACTCCCAACACAATCTTCATTTTTTCCAATTACTAAAAGCATGAATATTACTGTTATTGGCAACATAACCATTCCACAGACATACCAGACTTTACCACAATATTTATGAGCAAATTCCCATGTGTCTTTATTCTTCATAGACATCGAAGTCCGATATCCAAATACTGAATTTATTTCCTTTGGAGCCTTTTTCATAAAATATCTTCCAAAACCAATCATCGTAAATGGAAGAAGCAAATCCATAATCAACATAAAAATCCAAAACGCCATTGTAAATCTCGTTTACTATAATTTCCGCTTTGTATTTTCGTTTTTATTCTTTTTTGTGAAATTCTTTCAAATTTAATTCACGTTTCAATTCTTCCTCTGACGGCAGATAGGTGAAATATTTAGATGCAAATATCTGGTGATTATCTTCAGGAAGTGTATATTTTACGATAGAATCTTCCTTATCTGCACAAATGAAATCCTCTTCCAAGTCCCAAAAGGAAATGTTGAAGATGATCAATCAATGCCTGTTCCTCATTTATACGCATCAAAACACGATAATGTGACCAGCTCAATTCAGGACACAGTGTGTCTAGAATTGGGAAAGTGCAATAAAACTGCTGCATCTTACGGAGATTCGATTTATCAAAACCTTTTCCAAACTCTGCGGTCAGCTGCTCAGAAAGTATATGATTGTTGCTGCGCTCTAACCTGTTTTCGAAGTCATCTAAAACAAAAACAGCCAGCGTATCATGTGATTCATTTCGCACAATATTTTTGCAAATAAACAGGATGCCGACATTTGAAATACCGACACCCTGTTTGCAAAATTCGAAAATGCCTTACTGCTCCATACGAACCGTAATCTTGGACGGATACTGTCCGCCATGGAAGATTGTATTATGTGCAACAACCGTTGTCTGGCTGTTGAAACCGTCTTTTGTATTGCTGTTCGGGAATACAAAGTTCTTCGCACTGGAGGTAATCGTCACGCGAATTCGATGTCCCTTCTTAAAGCAGTTGGAAATCTTCGTCGTGAGGATTGTCAGCGGAACTACCTCGCCCGGATTTAAGAAGTCTGCATGGTCAAATCCATTGCGATACTTCGCAGATAAGATACCATCTGCCAGTTTGATAGAACGGCCATTTTCATCTACATCCGTTAATCGAACCATGAAATCCGTATCCGGTGCATCGGAAGCGATGTAAAGAGACACGGTTATATCGCCTGTGATTACCACGTCCTTCTCCAGCGGATCCGTGGAGTAACACAGCATATCCTGACGTTTCTCCTCCTCTGTATAGTCCTCCGGAACCTCAATTTCATTTTCAGACATATCGATGATATGAGTTGACGGATTCTGAGGATCATAATCATAGCTGTCCTGGCTCTCCTTCTCCGGCAGTTTAAAGGAAAGAACTCCATCACCGGAGGATGTGTTGGCATGACCGCAGCTGTCCAGGTAAATCTCTGTTTCCTGGGTCTCCGGAATTGGCCAGTTGGAAGCTGTCTTCCATGTTTCCTGTCCGACGGTATAATACTCAACCGGAGCTGTTTTATCAATTCCGTTGTCTACGCCCTTCAGATGATGCTCAAACCACTGGAAATAGATAAAATCTAAGTCAAAGCGCAGAGCCTCGTCACCAAATGATACTCCATGCATATCGTATTTGCTGTTTCCGCTATGCTGCCACGGACCTAGAATTACTTTTCTCATGCCTTCCGGGAAATCATGCACAAGCTCCAGAGCCTCTGTCGTTCCCATTCCATTATCATCAAACCAGCCGGACTGGATGAGAGCCGGAATCTGCGCATGCACAGAGCGCTCCTTCCAGTTGGAACGATGCCAGAATTCATCATAATCTAAATTTTCCAGCCATTTATCCAGGAACGGAACATGATATCCCAGTGCTTTTTCTGCAAGCTGATCTAACGGGCGGATGTTCAATACTTCTTCCCAGTCATCCCGCTCCATCAGTTCCGGATGGAATTTTTTCTGAGAAACAGCGAATCCCCAGGCAAGCATTCCGGAGGTAAAGCAGCCGCCTCTTCTCGGTAGATCCACAAATGCACTTCCTGCACATACGACGCTGATCAAGGCTTTCAGGTGAGGATTACCGCTGGCTGCTGCTGCCCACTGTACATATCCCAGGTAGGAACCGCCTACCATGCCGACACTACCTGAAGACCAGGACTGATCTGCAATCCAGTTCAGAGTGTCATCGCCATCCTCTACCTCAGAGTGGTTCGGAATCCATTCGCCTTCGCTGAGGTTACGGCCCCGGACATCCTGAACTACGACTGCATAGCCGCGCTGTACGTACCGATAGTAAACCTCACAGCCATCTTCTTTTCCATATGGTGTACGAATCAGTACCGCCGGCACCTTCTCGTTCAGCCCAGCCGGTACATAAACATCCGTTGACAGATGAATGCCGTCCCGCATAGGAACCGGGAAGCTTCCAAGATGATTAACTCCATAAATTTTCTCATCTGGCCAGGTGTTTTTCCACATTTTAAGAACCGTTCTGTCCTCCTCGCCGTCCCGTACCAGCACCGTAACCATTTCTCTTGCCGGACAGCACACTGCAAGCAGCTCGCCATTCTCTACCAGCTTGTTATTCGGGAATTTGATATCACGCTGCAGATACCAGGAATCCTTACTGCTTGTATAGCGCTCTGCGCCTTCCGGCAGTTCTACGATGACTTCCCCGTCTCCCACAAGTTTCTGTTCATAGCTATGGAGCTGATGTGACAGCTTCAATAAAGTCAATTTTGTAAATGATTTATAAAAGGCATTGTCCTCTTCTGACAAAAGTCTCCCACGGAAGCAGCTTACCCGATGCAATATCCAGTTTTTGAATGGAGATCGGCTGCGTATCAAAATCAAGTTCCGCATAAAGAATTCCCGATACATACAAATGATATAGTTTCATAACGATTCATCTCCCTATTCGCTGCTGTGCACACATGTGTACACAGTTACTATGTTCCTGTTATACTCCGATGATGCCGCGGATAGCATAAGCAACTGCAATACCAAGGTAGTTGCCCATCGCTCCGGCCAGAACGCCCATCAGAAGACCGGTTGTAATCATAGTTTTCCACTGTGCACTTGATGCAATCAGAGCAGCTGTCGGGCCGTCAGAAATACATGCCACAGCAGAAAGAAGAACATACTCGAATTTTACCTTCAGCAGTCTCGTTACAAGCAGATGCAGTACAATGCAGCTGACGATAACGCAGAAGCAGAATAAGGTAATATAGAATGTAGATCCGAAAAACTGTTTCAGATCAACGGCGAATCCAATGGTGGTCAGGAATAACAGTGCCACAAAAAGTCCCAGGTCAAAGTTGCCGCGCAGCTTACGTACTGCCGGAATCTGTGCAATGATAATTGAGAAAGTCGTAATCAGAATAATACGTCCCGCACTGCGGAAGCCCGGTCCAAATACCATGCCTGCAATGGTCGTAGCTGCCCATACAGTACCAAAGCCGATTGCCAGCAGCCATGCGATCTCCTGAATGGACCACTCTTTAGATGCCATCAGTTCTTCATGATCTCCATCGCCCTGCAGCTCTGCCTCTGTCATCTCATAAGGCCACAGCTTTCTCAGCAGCTTAGAGTTCTTGTAGATAGCCGGTGCCGCAAACATAAGAATCAGACTCGGAATACCAATTACATAGTCTGCTGCATTGGCAGCTGCGATGGTTCCCTTTGCCGCATCCAGTCCGACTGCGATTGCTGTCAGGTTGGAACTTCCGCCTGTATAGGTTCCGACAAACATTCCGGCAATCTTCCATCCCTCATCAATCTTGGATGCGAATAAAACACCAAACACGAATGCCATCAGGCAGACACTTACCGCTGCTGATGCCAGTGCAATAATCGAGTTTCTGTTTAACAATTTTTTCATCTGACGCAGATCCAGGCTCAGCAGACAGATAGAAATAGACAGCGGTACACAATAACTGCTGAGGGCATCATAGGTCGGGCTGGACACCGGTACAATTTTCAAGTTTGAAAGAATAATACCGGTAACAATAACCGTTAAAGCCGGTCCAAGCACCTTGAACACTTTAAAGCGTTGAAGCCAAAAGCCGACAGCTACCATAAGAAACATAACCAGAAGCAATGCGCTTTCTGATGAAAATAATGTTGTACTTTCCATATAATTAAGTAATCCTTTCTAGTGAGAGCCTCCGCGAGGCCTGGCGCATGACTTCGGTCAGCGCATCCCCGCGGAGCATTTATTATCCGAATTAGAAATCCAGATCCAGACCAAGACCCGGTTTCTGAGACAGTGTATATACGCCACCCTCGATGGTGAAGCCACCCGGCATTCCCATCTCCGGATCTACTGCATACATGAAGCTGTCGCAATCTGCCTCTGTGATATTGCTCTTAGCTGCAACTAGGCTGACACCTGCTGCAATCGCAACCTTCGTCTCCAGCATACAGCCAACCATACAATTTACATGATTTGCTTCTGCGATTGCATTGATCTTCTCTGCCGGATACAGACCGCCGCACTTCATCAGTTTGATGTTCAGAATATCAGCTGCATCCATCTTGCAGGCTTTTGCTGCATCAACCGAAGAATGGATAGACTCATCCAGCATAATCTGCATATCAACCTTCTGGCGAAGGATCTTGGAACCGTCCATATCCCACCATGGCAGACACTGCTCTACTGCGTCAACGCCGATTTTTTCAAATTCTTTCAGAACTCTTACCGCATCATTTACGGTATATCCCTGGTTTGCATCCACACGCAGGCGGATATCCGGTCCAACTGCTTCACGAATCAGAGTAAGTGCACGAATATCATCCGCCGGATTAATTCCAGCTTTCACCTTCAGGATACGGAATCCATCACGCTCAACACGCTCTTTTGCTTCCTGTGCCATCAGTTCCGGCTTATCAATACCAATTGTCATATCGGTTACGATCTGGTCACGGTATCCGCCCAGTACCTTGTACAGCGGTTGGTTCATAACCTTGCCCTTCAGATCATACAGCGCAATATCGATTGCAGCCTTTGCTGAGGTATTGCCGGAAATCAGACGATCCATCATCAGATGAATTCCCTCAATATTCATCGGATCCATACCGATCAGACCCTGTTTAAACAATTTAAGAACTTCCAGAACGGTTGCACTGTTCTCTCCGGTAACCGGTTCAAACGGAGCTGCCTCTCCGATTCCATAGATTCCCTCATCTGTCATAACTTTTACCAGAACATTCACAGAATGATCCTGTACGGCAAATGCAATACGGAACGGCTTCTTCATCGGAATGTGAATCACTTCTACTTTTACATCAATAATTTTCATATTAGACCTCCATACTGTAAAATTATTTTAAAATTAGTATAATTTTACTCTCACTAAATATATAGTCAACCTTTTCACGTTCAAAATACAAAATTAGGGATTTTACATAAAAAATATTCCATAAATCTGTGAAAATAAGCCAAAGTCGAAACAGATAATAAGGCAAATAGGAGAATAGTAAACTTTAATATTTTTATATATATAAAACAAATCAAACTCTGGTTTATTTACAAAAACAATGGTATACTAATACAGACAGCGGATTCCGCTGAAGATCATAGAATAAAGTACATCGAACAGGGGGGTTACAATATGCTCGGTGAGCAGATACGCAACATAAGAAAATCAAGAGACTTTACACTAAAAGCCCTGGCTGAACAGACAGGACTTTCCATTGGCTATATATCCCAGATAGAGCGCAATCTGACGGATCCATCCCTGTCAACGCTTCGCAAAATCAGCGCTGCTCTGGATGTTCCCACCTATCTTTTTTATGGGAGAAGCCGAAGCTGACAACACACTGACTACCAGAAAAAATCAGGTCATCACTTTATCACAGCCCCATTCCAATATCCGTTACCATCTGCTGACGCCGATGCCATCGGCAGAATTTGTTCCCCAGTCTCTGATTATCGGTTTTGAGCTGGAAGCACATGCTAAGGATGGCGAACGCCCTGTGATTCACCCCAGTGAGGAGATCATCATGGTCCAGTCCGGAGAACTGGATGTTATCATCGGAACCGAGAGAATTCACCTGATGGAAGGGGATTCGACGCTGATTCGATCCAACCTTCCCCATATTGTGGAAAACACGACAGACAAGCAAATGACCGGTATTTCCGTATTCACACCGGCCATCTGGTTTCCATCCATACGAAGAGCTGAACAGAACGGATAAAACTCATCCCTTTAAAAACTCTTTCGTCTCTTCGCACTCCGGCTTTTCCCAGAATGTTTCTGCATCCTTTGTTTCTACCCGCCGTCCATTCTGGAAAAAGGCCACATCGTCCGCAATGCGCTTTGCCTGCGCCAGGTTGTGGGTAACAATCACAATGGTATAACGCTCCTTCAGGTTCTTAAGCAGCTCTTCTATTTTGGCAGAAGCCTTCACGTCCAGAGCCGAACAAGGTTCATCTAAGAGCAGTACCTTCGGCTCCACCGTCAGCGCCCTGGCAATGCACAGACGCTGCTTCTGACCGCCTGAAAGCTTTTAGGTCAGGTTTTTATAAATAGAAAACGGAAACAGTGCCGGTGTCTGAAACACCAGTCCCACATTTTTTCTCAACTCTTCCATGGATAGACTGTGGATATCCGCCTCCTCCAACATAATTCTGCCGGACACATTCACACCGCGCTCCTGCTCCAAAAGACCATTTAACGTCTTCAAAAATGTGGTTCTTCCGCAGCCGGAAGGTCCAAGAATCGCTGCCCACATCGGTATCATGGGTCTTCTGATTGAAATCCGTCATACCTGTTACCTCCTGCTCAAATTTGTCTCGCCGAATTTCGAGCGAAAAAAATAGAGCCTCGACCCATTCTCGTTTTCAAAGAATGAGCCAAGGCTCTATGTAACAGGATACCTGATATTAAATTTTTGCAAATTTCGTCAGAACTCGCGGGGCTAATTTCCCCTCCAAAATGGCCTTCTGTAAACCCATCAAAATGGGCTAATATGAAGTCAAATTTCCTCAAATTTCACCATCGGAATCAGGTGATTTTAGGCATAGAAAAAGCCCGGAAAATAGCGTATTTCCGGGCTTTTTTAGCATTTTTAAGCTGTAGATTATCGCTTGCTGAACTGCGGTGCGCGACGAGCGGCTTTGAGACCGTATTTCTTACGTTCTTTCATTCTCGGGTCACGAGTCAGGTATCCAGCTTTTTTCAGAACTGGTCTGTATTCAGCGTCTGCCTGCAGCAGGGCACGAGCGATACCATGACGGATAGCTCCAGCCTGTCCGGTAAATCCACCACCGTGAACGTTTACCAGAACGTCAAATTTTTCTGTATTGTCTGTTGCTGTCAGTGGCTGACGAACAACAACTTTCAGAGTCTCCAGTCCGAAGTACTCGTCGATGTCTCTTTTATTGATTGTGATCTTACCAGTTCCTGGTACCAGGTATACTCTGGCGATAGATTTTTTTCTTCTTCCTGTTCCGTAGAATTTTGTAGTAGCCAATGTTACTTACCTCCTATTAAAATGTTAAAACTTCCGGTTTCTGAGCTTCATGTCCGTGCTCTGCACCAGCGTATACATGAAGTTTTTTGATCATCTGTCTTCCCAGAGGTCCTTTTGGAAGCATACCTTTTACAGCAAGTTCGATGACTTTTTCCGGTTTCTTGTTCATCATTTCTCTCAGAGTGGTTTCTTTCATACCACCAACATAATCAGAGTGGCTGTAGTAGATCTTCTGATCTAATTTTTTACCGGTCACTTTGATCTTTTCAGCGTTGATTACGATTACATAATCACCTGTATCTACGTGAGGAGTGAAAACTGGTTTGTTTTTTCCTCTTAATACGCTTGCCACTTCGGAAGCTAAACGTCCTAATGTGCAGCCTTCAGCATCTACTACATACCATTTTCTTTCAATCTTATCTGGATTAGCCATAAAACTGTTCATGGATTTCCCTCCTGTAATTCAATCTTTAAACTATAATTATCTCTATAATGAAAAAGTATCTTTCCGGGGCTTTGGTAAGATACTTTCGCACTACGTCATACTCGCTTATTATAGTATACTGTTCCGTGTGTGTCAATCATTTTTTACGTGATTTTTCCAGGTTTTTTCAGCTTTCTTTGACTTCCGCTCACCAAAAACACCTTGCGGGCCATTACCGGTGGATTCTGACGGTTTCCTGACACTTTTCAGGATCTCCTGACCTCAACCGTACCCTCCGTCATTTCAGCACTCTCAGATCCGGCACTCTTTCAGTCTCCTGCGACGTTCCCGGTAATCCGGAAGTTCTGCCTCCACGATTTTCCAGAAATTCTTCGAATGGTTCATCTCCCTGCGGTGTGCCAGTTCGTGTACCACCACATAATCCAGCAGTTCCGGTGCAAGCAGTACCAGTTTCCAGTTAAAGTTCAGATTGCCCTTGCTGCTACAGCTCCCCCAGCGTGTTTTCTGTTCCCGGATAGTGATCCTGCCATAATCCACACCCATTCTCAAAGCAAAATATGCTGTTCGTTCCGGGAAAATCCGTTTCGCCCGCTCGATTCCTTCCCGACGCTGTTCTTCACTGATCATAATCTGATCTGTTTTTCTGTTTTCCACCTGCCGGATAGTCTTCAGAATCCAGTCCTTCTTCTCATCCAGAAATTTTTCCGCCTGCCTCTTCGTAATCCCATAGGGTGTCCGCAGGATCACCTGCCCGTTCCGGTCAATCTGAATAGCAATCGTCTTTCTGCGGGAGCGGATCCACTGATACGAGATGTCCATCTTTTTTCGCCTCCCATTCCGGATACCGGATCTCTACCAGCGTCAGCCCTTCCGGCCGCGCGGTCTCTCCGGCAAGCTCTCTGTTTTTTCCTTCCAGAATCTCTTTGACATGTTCTGGCGGATAATAACCTCCACCTACACGGATCAGGGTTCCTGCTATGATCCGCACCATATTATACAAAAATCCATTTCCCCTGATCCGTATCGTGATCACATTATCTTCCGACCGGTGAATGTCAAGTTCATAGATCGTACGAACCGTATTCTCCACCTCCGGTTTATAGGTGGAAAAACTTTTAAAATCATGTTCTCCGATAAGATATCCAGCTCCCTGCCGCATCTTTTGCACATCCAGCGGATAATAATAAAAATACGTGTACAGCCGTTTCGTCGGATCCGGGAACTGCCGGTTGTAGATCTTATACTCATATGTCTTTATGGTTTCTTGAAACCGCGGATGAAAATCTTCCGGCACTTGGCAGGAATCCTGGATACGGATATCCTGTGGCAGCCGTGTATTCAGCGCATAGGAAAACTTCTCCGCAGGCATCCGTGCCTCGGTGTCAAAAACTGCGACATTGCCCAGCGCATGCACACCGGCATCGGTACGGCTGGCTCCGATCACCTCTGTCTCAGTTCCGAGAAATTCTGAGAGACACCGGTTCAGAACTTCCTGCACCGCCAGACCGTTCGGCTGTACCTGCCAGCCACAGTAGTTGGTTCCATCGTAGGCAACCGTCAATTTTACTCTTTTCATTTTTCTCCCTTTCAAAGTTTCCACGTTTTCACAAATATAACTATTTGCTGTAAAGTAAAAATGCTGTTCTCCGGCCCATCATGAACCGGAAAACAGCTTGCTTCACCAATCAATTCTATTCATAACTGTTCAGCATCTCGCAGAATACTGTCAACCGGTTACTTTTTAAATACCGACTACCCGAAATACGATACTGAGTGCCAGATAACCTGCCACTACCAGATATGCCAGATAATCTCTTTTTTCATATGCCAGCGGTTTCATCTGTGTTCTTCCGTCACCGCCGTGGTAACATCTCGCTTCCATCGCCATTGCAAGATCGTTGGCTCTGCGAAAGGCAGAGATGAATAATGGCACCAGCAGCGGAACCATATTTTTTACTTTCTGGATCAGATTACCGGTCTCAAAGTCGGCTCCACGTGCCATCTGTGCTTTCATGATCTTGTCTGTTTCTTCCATCAAAATCGGAATAAACCGAAGGGCGATAGACATCATCATGGCAATCTCATGAACCGGCACATGAATCTTGTTCAGCGGCCGAAGCAGTCGTTCCAGACCATCGGTCAACTGGTTCGGTGTGGTAGTCAGTGTCATGATCGATGCACCGATGATCAGAAATACCAGACGGATACCCATCTTGATGGCGAGCCGGATACCTTCTTTGGTAATTTTCAGAATCCAGAATGACCATAATACTTCGCCCGGCGTAAAGACCAGATTAAAAAACATCGTAATCAGCAACAGCACCATGATCGGCTTTAATCCCTTTATCATAAATCCGAAAGGAACTTTGGACAAAACAATCATCGCCACCAGAAACAGTGCTGCCACCCCATATCCCAGCCAGGAAGAAAATACAAATAAAGATACAATATAGACCAGCGTACTCACGAATTTTACTCTGGGATCCAGACGGTGAAGAATGGAATCTGCCGGATAATACTGTCCGATTGTGATATCTCGCATCATTTGTGATCTTCCTCCTTTTTCCAGAGTGCCTGCAGAATCGATGTGGTTGCCTCATCTACATTGATGGCACTGATATCCACATCCAGTCCTTTTTCTTTCAATGCATGCATGATATAAGTAATCTGGGGTGCCGCAAGTCCGATGGCCTCCAGCTCTTTATAATGTGCAAATACTTTTTTCGGTGCATCATCAAAAGTTTTTACTCCGTGATTCATAACGATGATCCGCTCCACGTATTTCGCAATATCTTCCATGCTGTGGGATACCAGAATAATGGTAATTCCTCTTGTCTCATGGAGACTTGCAATCTGATCAAGGATCTCATCCCTCCCCATAGGATCCAGTCCTGCGGTCGGCTCATCCAGGATCAGTACCTTGGGATTCATCGCCAGAACACCGGCAATGGCTACTCTTCGCTTCTGTCCTCCGGACAGTTCAAACGGGGACTTCGCATAATAACTTTTCGTCCAGTCCCACATGTTCCAGGGCTTCTTTTGCCCGTTTTTCACATTCCTCCGGTGGCAGATTCTGATTTTTCGGTCCGAAACAGACGTCGGTCAGTACATCGGTCTCAAACAACTGATGTTCCGGATACTGGAAGACCAGTCCTACCTGACTTCTCAGTCCACGAAGAGGAAATTTGTCTGCCCAGATATCCTGTCCCTCAAAATAAATATGTCCTTCTGTCGGACGGATCAGTCCATTAAAATGCTGGATCAGGGTGGATTTTCCACTTCCGGTATGTCCGATGATTCCAACAAACTGTCCCTGCGGTATTTCCAGATTGACATCTTTTAACGCATGCATCTCATAAGCACTGCCAGGATTATAAGTATATCCTACGTGTTCCAGTTTTATAGATTCTTTCCCCTGTGGCAGTTCTGTCTTTTCTTTTTTCGGGGTATGCTCCGGCAGTTTCCAGCCTTTCGGTACGCGAATCTCCGGTCTGCTCAGTGCATCCACAAGTTCCGGGATTGTCAGAATACCATCCGGGATTGCAAGACCTGCCTCTTTCAGATCATACGCCAGCAGCGTAACCTGAGGAACATCCAGACGGTACTTTTTCAGCTGATCTACTCTGGAAAAATCTCTTTCGGAACACCGTGCATCACAATGTGTCCGCGATCCATCACATACACATCGTCAGCAAATACAACTTCTTCCATATAATGAGTAATCAGAATAACCGTTACCCCTTCCTTTTTGTTCAGTTCCCGTACTGCTTTCAGTACTTCTTTTCGTCCGTTGGGATCCAGCATGGCGGTTGGCTCATCCAGAACGATACATTTCGGATGCATCGCCATAACGCCTGCAATAGCTACACGCTGTTTTTGTCCGCCGGACAGTTTGTTTGGTGAATGATGGCGGTAAGCGGTCATTCCCACCGCTTTCAGACTCTCATCCACCCGCTTCCAGATATCTTCTGTGGGAACACCCAGATTTTCCGGGCCAAATCCCACATCTTCTTCTACAACTGTGCCGATGATCTGATTATCCGGATTCTGAAAAACCATGCCGGCCTTCTGACGGATATTCCAGATATCTGCATCCGAAGCGGTATTCATGTGATCCACCCACAGAGTTCCCTCTGTAGGCACCAGCAAACCATTGATATGTTTTGCCAGCGTGGACTTTCCGCTTCCGTTATGTCCTAAAATAGCGATAAACTTTCCTTCCTCTATATCCAGATCCACGTGGTCAATGGCTCTGTTAACTTCCGGTTCTTCACCCTCTTCTTCGTACCGAAGATAGTCGAAGGCCAGTTTTGCTGCTTTTATGATTCCCATTGCCTCTCCATTTCTTTCTTACGAAATTGTTATTCTTTGTTTGTAACTGTTCAGTACCTTCACAGTTACGAGCCAAAATGCATTAAAAATCACCTGCGGTGATGGCATTTTGGCTTGTATGTCTCGGGATTTTGACATATTCATGTCAAAACACCTCGCGGGACAGTGGCTACTGAATAGTTACCTTTGTTTTTTCTATAGCGACTGCCACAGAAAAATAGGCCTGATTGCGTGTTTTTTCGCATATCAAGCCTAATTGTATCTGATTTTCTTTTATATTACAAGTTTTTCCTGTTGGAATCCGCAAATTTGTTACTGCTCACTCCGTTCTCAGCAGCACGCTTCGCGATGTAAAGGATTTATGCCTCTGGAGTCTTCTCCTGCTCTGCCATTCCTGTCAGTTCGTCGATCAGTTCCCAGATTTCTTCCCGTCCCTGTTTGGTCTGGGCAGAAAACGGAATAATCTTTGTTCCCGGTACTACCTGCAGTCCCTGTCGAACCAGTTTTATCTGTTTTTGCACCTGGCTTCTCTTGATCTTATCCAGTTTTGTCGCAATAATAACCGGTTCATAACCATGATCCAGAATCCATTTATACATGATCTTGTCATTGTTTCCCGGCTCATGGCGGATATCCACCAGCAGAAATACACAGCGGATCTCTTTTGATTTGTGAAGATAATCTTCGATCATCTTGCCCCACTTTGCTTTAATTTCTTCCGAAGCCTTTGCATAACCGTATCCCGGAAGATCTACCAGATAAATCGCTTCATTCACATTATAGAAGTTGATCGTCTGTGTCTTTCCCGGTGCGGCGCTGGTACGTGCAAGGGATTTCCGGTTCATCAGTCCGTTGATCAGGGAAGATTTGCCCACATTGGATTTTCCTGCGAATGCCACTTCCGGTCTTCCGGTCTCCGGCATCTTACTGGTGATACCGCACACGATATCCAGAGATACATTTTTTATAATCATAGGTTTCTCCTTCTATACCAGTGCTTCTTTCAGCACCTGCTCCATCTTTTCTACAAACACAATGGTAAGATCATCTTTTATCTCTCCATCAATTTCTTCCACATCCGGCCGGTTCTGATCCGGCACTAAAATCTTTGTGATACCGGCGTATTTTGCAGCCAGCATTTTTTCCTTCAGCCCGCCGATCGGAAGTACCCGTCCCCGCAGGGTGATCTCACCTGTCATGGCAAGATTTGCACGCACAGCCCGTCCGGTGATGGCGGAGAGCATCGCCGTCGCCATAGTGATACCTGCAGACGGTCCGTCTTTCGGAACAGCTCCTTCCGGTATGTGAATATGCAGATCATGCTCTTTGAAAAATTCCGGCTTGATACCATACCGTTCTGCCACAGAACGAATATAGCTGATACCTGCCTGTGCAGACTCTTTCATCACATCTCCAAGCTGTCCGGTCAGAAGAAAATCTCCTTTCCCCGGCATCAGATTGACTTCGATCTGTAAGGTATCTCCGCCAACACTTGTCCATGCCAGCCCACGCACGATACCAACCTCATCTTTTTCATTGACTTTCTGGTAGGTATAACGGGATCTGCCCAGGAAATCTTCCAGATTGTCTTTTGTTATTACCACCTGTTTTTCTTTTTCCTGCAGGATCTTTCTTGCAGATTTTCTGCAGATCTCACCGAATTTTCTCTCCAGATTACGCACACCGGCTTCTTTGGTGTATCCTTCAATAATGTCTTTTAATACCTCATCCCCGATTACCAGCTGGCTTTCTTTCAGACCATTGGCCTTGATCTGTTTTGGAATCAGATGTTCTCTCGCAATGTGTTCTTTTTCATTTTCCGTATAACTGGAAATCTCGATGACTTCCATACGATCCATCAGAGGACGAGGAATGGATTGAGGATCATTTGCTGTCGCAATAAATAGTACCTCCGAAAGATCCAGTGGAAGATCTACATAATGATCGGCAAATTTACTGTTCTGCTCAGAGTCAAGAACCTCTAACAGAGCAGATGCCGTATCTCCCTTGTAATCACTGCTTACCTTATCAATCTCATCCAGAAGCATCAGCGGATTTTTTACACCTGCCTGAATCAACCCGTTGGCGATCCGCCCCGGCATGGCTCCCACATATGTTCTTCTGTGTCCGCGTATCTCTGCTTCATCCCTGACACCGCCAAGACTGATTCGGACATATTTTTTATTCAATGATCGTGCTACTGAGCGCGCAATCGATGTCTTTCCGGTTCCGGGCGGTCCGACCAGACAGATGGATCGGGCTACTTCCCTTCTTTGATCAGTGTCCGCACAGCAAGGAACTCCAGAACTCTTTCTTTTACTTTTTCCAGACCGTAATGATCAGCCTCCAGAATCTGACTGGCTTTATCCAGATTCCTTGTTATCTCTGGATCTTTCTCCCAGGGCAGCTTTAACAGTGTCTCAATATAACCTCTCGACACGCTGCTCTCTGAATTGTTATAGCCAAAGGCTCTTAAACCGGCGGATTTCTTTGATCAGACGTTCTTTGATCTCTTTCGGTGCCTGCAGTTTTTCTGCTTCCTGCATAAAGTGATCTCCGTCAGATACGGTGTCATCTTCTCCCAGCTCTTCCCGGATCAGTTTCAGCTGTTCCCGGAGGATATAGTCTCTCTGATTCTTATCAATCCGCTGTTTTACTTTTTCCTGAATCTCCGTGCGAAGACGCATCACTTCGATCTCATTTGACAGAATCACACCCAGAATCTCATACCGTTCACTGAAAGATGCCGATTCCAGAATCTGCTGTCTCTGTTGGAACGTCAGCGGGATATTCACAGCAATATGGTCTACCAGATCCGTGATGTCATCGATTTCCAGTGTCTGTCTCACCTGCTCCTGATTCATTTTCTGATTTTCTTTGCAGTATACGCTGAACAGTTCTCTCATACTGAGAAGCATCGCTTCTTTTACCGTATCCGGAAGATTCTCTTCTTCCTGCTCCAGCACATCTACTTCGGCTTCCAGATAAGACGTACCGTCTTCCAGCTGCATCAGTTCTGCCCGTTCCATACCTTCTACAAGCACACGAAGCATATCTTTCGGCACTTTTGCTACCTGTTTGATCATGGCAACGGTACCGATCTTATACAGATCATCTTCTGAAGGCTCTTCCACTTTCGGATCTTTCTGGGTGATCAGAAAGATTCTCTGATCTTTGGTCATAGCCTCTTCGATTGCCCGGATGGATTTTTTCCGACTCACATCAAAATGAACGATCATATCGGGTAAAATCGTGATTCCACGCAGGGCAACTGCCGGCATTACCTGTGTTTTATTTGTCATCTGTTACCTCCCGTCAGGCGGTTTCCGGTCTTCCTGCTCTCTTGGTTCCCCGTCTTTTGGAGGAACGTGCCGGCTTTTTTTCCGGATTCTCTTCGATAGTCACAACTGGTTTTCCTTTGCCGGTTACCGCCTCTTTGGTGATTACGCATTTTTTCATGTTTTCATTGGACGGGGCTTCATACATCACATCCATCATAGTCTTTTCGATCACGGAACGCAGACCTCTTGCTCCGGTCTTTCTCTCCATAGCTGTTTTTGCCACTTCCCGAAGTGCATCCGGCTCAAATTCCAGATCCACACCGTCCATATCCATCAATGCTTTGTATTGTTTTACCAGAGAATTCTTCGGCTCCTGAAGGATTCGTACCAGTGCATCCTCATCCAGTGCATCCAGAGATACCACAACCGGTACACGTCCGATGAATTCCGGAATCAGCCCGAACTTGATAAAGTCCTGAGGCATCACTTCTTTCAGGATCTCGCCCACATTTTTTTCATGTTTCATACCGAGAGACCCATTAAATCCAATGGTCTTGGTATCCATACGACTTTCGATGATCTTTTCCAGACCTTCGAACGCACCACCACAGATAAACAAAATATTGGTAGTATCAATCTGGATAAATTCCTGCTGCGGGTGTTTTCTTCCTCCCTGTGGCGGAACAGATGCAACCGTGCCTTCCACGATTTTCAGAAGTGCCTGCTGCACACCTTCACCGGATACATCCCTGGTAATGGAAGTATTTTCGGATTTTCTTGTAATTTTATCAATCTCATCGATGTAGATGATTCCCTGCTGTGCCCGCTCGATATCATAGTCAGCGGCCTGGATAATCTTCAGCAGAATGTTTTCCACGTCTTCTCCTACATAACCGGCTTCTGTCAACGTAGTGGCATCTGCGATCGCAAAGGGAACATTCAGCATTCTTGCCAGATTCTGCGCCAGGAAAGTTTTACCGGAACCGGTAGATCCAAGCATCAGATATTACTTTTCTGCAATTCCACATCATTTTTCTGCCTGAGAGGATTCTCTGTAATGGTTGTATACAGAGACTGCCAGTACCTTTTTTTGCCTCGTCCTGACCGACTACATATTCATCCAGAACTTCTTTCATCTCCATCGGCGTCATCAGATTAATATCACTTCCGGACATCCGATCTCTGGCAACTTCTTCTTCAATGATCTCTGAGCAGATTTCCACACACTCATCACAGATATAAGATCCGTCCGGACCTGCGATCAGTTTGCGTACCTGATCTTCTGTCTTTCCGCAAAAAGAGCAGCGAATTTTATAATCCCCGTTTTTTATTGCCATAGGTTTCCTATTTCCTTTCTGATACTTATAAGAGGGCGCCACCTGTACAGGCAGCCCCCTCTTATCTTTACTTTATTTTCATCTCTTTGTGATCACATCATCGATCAGACCATATGCTTTTGCTTCTTCTGCAGTCATATAGTTATCACGTTCGGTATCCAATGCGATCTTTTCCAGCGGCTGACCTGTGTTGGCTGCCAGAATCGTATTCAATCTGTGTCTTGTCTTCAGAATCTGATCTGCTACGATCTGAATCTCTGTAGCCTGTCCTCTGGCTCCACCTGAGGGCTGATGGATCATAATCTCGGCGTTTGGCAGGGCCAGACGTTTTCCCTTTGTTCCACCGGACAGCAGGAATGCTCCCATGCTTGCAGCAAGTCCCATACAGATAGTAGATACATCACACTTGATATACTGCATCGTATCATAAATCATCATACCGGCAGTTACAGATCCACCCGGGCTGTTAATATACAGCTGGATATCTTTTCCAGGATCTTCGGATTCCAGAAATAACATCTGTGCGGCGATCAGATTGGCACTCACATCCGTTACCTCTTCACCGAGGAAAATAATACGGTCTTTCAACAGACGGGAGTAGATGTCATAGCTTCTCTCTCCACGGCTTGTCTGTTCAACAACGTAAGGTACTAAACTCATATTCAGGCCTTCCTTCTATTCGTAGAATGGATGCAGGTTTTTACTTCTTACTCTTCTGTTTTTTCTACTTCTTTTGCAGCATCTGCCAGAATAGTAACTGCTTCCTGAACAGCCATATCTTTCTTCATCTGTTCTTTCTCAGCGTCGCCCAGCATCTCTTTCAGTTTGTCAGCTTCCATTTTGTACATTTCAGCCATTTTGTTGATCTCTTCATCGATCTTCTCGTCAGCGATCTCGATAGCTTCTGCTTCTGCGATCTTTTCCAGAACCAGTCTTGTCTGAATTCTCTTCAGAGCCTGTGGTTTCATCTGCTCCTGCAGAGAAGCCAGAGTAGTTCCTGTAAACTGCATATACTGATCCATAGTCAGTCCCTGAGACTGCATTCTTCTTGCGAAATCATCGATCATCTGATTTACCTGGGTATCCAGCATAGCGTCCGGAATCTCCATGGTAGCGTTTGCTACTGCTGCGTCTACAGCTGCGTCTTCTTTTGCACGTTTTGCTGCATCAGCTTTTTTCTCTTCCAGGTTTTTCTTGATGTCTGCTTTGTACTCTTCCAGTGTATCGAACTCGGAAACATCTTTTGCGAACTCATCGTCCAGTTCCGGCAGTTCTTTTACTTCGATTTTCTTAACGGTGCATTTGAATACTGCAGGTTTTCCAGCCAGTTCAGCTGCCTGATAATCTTCCGGGAAATGTAACGTTTACTTCTTTTTCTTCACCGATGTTTGCACCTACCAGCTGCTCTTCAAATCCTGGAATGAAAGATCCGGATCCGATGGTCAGCGGATAATCTGTTCCTTTACCACCGTCAAATGCTTCTCCATCGACAAAACCTTCGAAATCCAGTGTTACTTTATCTCCGTCTGCAACGGCTCTGTCATCAACATCCAGGACTCTGGAGTTTTCTTCCTGTTCTTTTCTCAGTTCGCCTGCGATCTCTTCTTCTGTTACTTCCAGATCTGCTTTCGGAACTTCCAGTCCTTTGTACTCACCCAGAGTTACTTCCGGTTTCAGAGCAACTTCTGCTGTGAAGATGAACGGTTTTCCGCTTTCCAGCTGTGTAACAGCGATAGACGGCTGAGATACGATTGTTTCTTCACACTCATCCAGTGCTTTGGAGTATGCTTCCGGAATCAGAGCATTGGCTGCATCTTCATAAAATACGCCTACGCCGTACATTTTTTCAATCATCTTACGAGGAGCTTTTCCTTTACGGAATCCCGGGATGTTGATTCTGTTTTTCTGTTTCTGGTATGCACCCTGAATTGCTTTTTCCAGTTCTTCAGCGGAAACTTCGATTGTCAGTTTCGCCATGTTCTTTTCCAGTTTTTCTACTGCTACGCTCATGTTCTATAGTTCCTCCTTAAATTTCTTATGGAAATCATTTTCTAACTGTATTATTGCTAACTGCAGGCTCCCTTTTTTGTTTCCTGCACATTTGCATAGATTTTTCCATACTCATACATTTGAGTAGTATATCATAAGCCCTTTAAAAACGCCAGCCTTTTTTTGCGGTTTTGAGGGCTTTTTCCTGATTTTCGCCACTCTTTGCACAATTTCTCTCAGAAACGCTCACGCTTCCACCACGGCATTACTGTCTGTAGATAATAGAAGTCTTGATTTCTTCTGCTTTTTTCTCGTCCTGCAGCCGTGCGATCAGTGCTGCTGCAAAGTCGATCGCGGTTCCCATGCCGCGGCTTGTGATCACATGATCGGTAACTGCCACGGTTCCTTCCCCGATGGTTGCTCCGGTCAGTCTCTCTTCAAATCCTGGGTAACATACCGCTTCTTTTCCATTTAGGATACCCAGATCACCGAAAACGCTTGGTGCCGCACAGATTGCTGCTAGTTGTTTTCCTTTTGTATCCCAGTCACACAGCATATCCGTCAGCGGTTTGTATGCACCAAGATGTCTGGTTCCAGGCATTCCTCCCGGCAGAACCAGCATTTTACCCTCTGTAAAATCTGTTTCTTCAAAGAGGGCATCTGCTTCCACTTTGATCTTATGAGAACCTTCGATCATTTTTCTTCCCATGATAGATACTGTCTCCACCTCTTCTCCGGCCCGCCGCAACAGATCCACTACAGTCAGTCCTTCAATCTCTTCAAATCCATCTGCCAGAAATACATATACTTTACTCATCGCTTTCCTCCCTGCATATCCTTCAATCGTCTGTCATGTTCTTCATAAATACGCATTATATTTCTATATTTTATACTTCCCGTCCCTTTTTTACACAGGCTTTCATTGCTTCGAAAACCGCACTTCGCAGTCCTTTTTCTTCCAGCACCCGGACAGCTTCGATTGTTGTTCCCTTCGGAGAGCAGACCATATCTTTCAGTTCCCCCGGGTGTTTACCGGTCTCAAGAACCATTTTTGCGCTTCCGAGTACCGCCTGTGCCGCAAAGCGGTACGCCTGTGCTCTCGGCATGCCGTCTGCCACGGCTGCATCTGCCATCGCTTCAATAAACATAAATACATACGCCGGTGAACTTCCGCTTACACCGACCACCACATCGATCATATCCTCTTCCACGATCTCCGTTTTTCCAAATCCGGCAAAGATCCGGCAGACCGTATCCACATCTTCGCTACTGCATTTTGCATTGCCGCAGACACAGCTCATGCCCTCACCTACCAGTGCCGGTGTATTCGGCATGGTGCGGACAATCTTTAACGGTTTTCCAAACAATCCCTCTATCCATGTCAGTTTCTTTCCCGGTGCAATAGAAACAACAATGGTATCATCGGCTACAACATCCCGGATCTCTTTGATCACATCTTCATAATAAAATGGTTTTACTGCCAGAATCAGAACTTCTGCAAATGCTGCCACTTCCCGGTTATCTGCAGTCATTGCAATCCCCAGTTCTTCTTTTTTCTTTTCACTGGCTGACCTCTGTTTTTGCGGAAGCAAGGATATCCGCCGGTGCTACCACCTGATTTTTTATGATTCCGCCGATCATCGCGGAAGCCATATTTCCACATCCGATAAATCCAATTTTCATCTTTTTCTCCTTCTGCTGTAATATATATATTATTATTTTGCTTATATCAAATATATTTTTGAAAATTTTAAAAACTTCTCATCCGTTTTTTCCAAGTATTCTGAATGTTCGTTCTCTCAGGTTTTATAACGATCCATTCGGACGAATTTTGCATTCACAAGATCGTTTTCATTTAACGGGCGTTTCCAGGTTCGGCAGTTGCATTTTGTTCCCTTCACATGCTGATCACAGCTCAATCCCAGAGAACATACCGTCGGTCCTCCGCACTCGGAGGCAACCACCATATCATTTCCAATATACAATAAAATATGCTGATATCGTTCCCCGTTATAACAGGTACAGATCGCATCTCCCGGCTGCAGTTCTTCCCGGCTGACCTCCTGCCCGTACCGGGCAAAATTGTCAGCGTTCAGATCGGCACCAAAATCATATCCGTTCTGTGTATACGCATACATCAGAAGCCCGGAGCAGTCCACACCTCCGTCCTGGGGTCCATTGCCTCCCCAGATGTACTGGGCATCCAGCAGTGTTAAAGCTGTCTTACATACCTCGCTGTCCGTCACCGTCACCGTGCAAGTTGCTTCCTTCGTTCCCATACTTGCTGTGATGGTTGCAGTGCCTTCTCCCACGGCTGTTATTTTTCCTCTGGAAACTTCTGCCACACTGGGATCGGAACTCGTCCACTGCATGTATTTCCACCGGGTGGTATCCTGCGGCTGCCACTGTGTCAGAAGATTTGCCGTCTCACCCCGGAGCAGGGTAATTGATTCCTTATTCAGTGTCAGACTCTCTAATGGCAGGTCTTTTTCTTTTTTTATCGAAGTGTCCTTTTTACCCTCACTGTCTACCCAATATCTGCCGACCCAGGTGTCCGTCAGCATCCTGCCATCGGTTCCCACATAATACTCATCGATCCATCGACCGGTCTGCAACACACCGTCTTCGTCAAAATCATACCAGTTATCATCAATCTTTCGCCATCCGGTAACGCAGTAACCATTCTCGTCAAAATAATACCATTTATTATCAATCTCTTTCCACTGCCACGCCGGCCAGATTCCATCCTCCTCCTGATACCACCAGCTGTTTTCTTCCTGCTGCCAGGTGCCTGCCAGAACAGTGTCAGGTACCTGTATATTTATCGCTGCAAGGCACAGCAGTACTCCGGCAAGATATTTGTATCTTCTTTTTTTTCAACTCTCTACGCCCCTTTTTTTATAGTTACTGTTCACTCCGTGCCCAGTAACACGCTGCGCGATGCACTGAATCTATGCTGAACAGTAACTTTTTATACTCTGTTATCGCCAATTATAACACCGAATGGATGCATTTTCGAGAAAAATTTGTTATAATGAAAAAAATATCATGAGAAATGAGGTGATGGTCTGATGCTGACCTGTGATTATAAAGTACTTTCCATCGATGGTGACTATGCCCACCTGGAACGTCAGGACGCTCCGGAGAATGAACCGAAACTGGTGGCCCGTGCACTGCTTCCTGCAGAGATTTATGAGGGATGTATTCTTCATTATGAGATGATGCAGTATGAGATGAAAAACTGACGCAAAAAGATCATATCCACCTATCGTTTATTATGAGGATATGATCTTTTTTACAGTTTTTTGATATTATGTCACCTGTTTATCCGGTACATCTGTTTTCAATTCCACTATTTTTTCATTGCTTCTTTCGCATATATCGTAGTCACCAGTTTCTCATAATCTGCCCGCTTTTCCAGTTCTCCGGCACTCTCCAGAATATCCTGTAACAGTTCAAAGGATTCTTTCTCGAACACCAGATTTTCTTTCCAGGTATCCTGACTCTGATAACGTTCCACGATCCTTGTTATCGTATCCAGATCATTTTCCTTAAACTGTGGCTGAATCACCTTCGCGATCTCCTCCGCCGTGTGGGAATTCACATAGTCCACTCCTTTTTGCAGACCGTCGGTAAACGCCTGGATGATCTCCGGATGTTTTTCGACGTAGCTGTTCTTTGCGCTGTAAGAAGTATAGGGCACATAACCGGAATCGACACCAAGCGAAGCAACCACAAAGCCATCCCCGTTCTTTTCAAGTGTCGTAGCCGCCGGTTCAAATTCCACTGTGAACTCCCCTTTTCCACCCGAGAAAGCTGCAGCAGTAGAACCAAAATCAATGCTCTGGTCAATTGAAAGATCCTTTGCCGGATCCAGACCGTTCTCTTTCAGGATATACTCAAAAACCATCTCCGGCATACCACCTTTTCGTCCTCCCAGCACTTCTTTTCCTTTCAGGTCACTCCACTGAAAATCCGCCATCTCTTCCCTTGCTACCAGAAAGTTTCCCGCACGCTGGGTTCCCTGTGCGAAGTTTATCACCGGGTCGTTGGCGCCTTCAAGATACGCGTACACGGATGCTTCCGCTCCCATAAATCCGATCTGCGCCTCCCCGGAAATGACCGCTGCCATCGTCTTATCCGCCCCGTACCCGGTCACCAGGTCGAGGTCGAGGCCTTCCTGTGTAAAATATCCATTTTCCAGTGCGACATACTGTGGGGCATAAAAGATCGAATGTGCCACCTCATTCAGGGTAACCTTTGTCATTTCATTCTCCTTTTCCCCACATCCGGCAAACAGACTGACCACCCCGAAAGCCATCAGCCCTGTTATGAATTTTACTTGTTTCATCCTAACCTCCTGGGTCTGTTTCATAATATTACATTATGGAAAATCAGGCTGGAAGGTGCCAATTTTGATAAATTATATTCTTTATGTCTACTCCAATTTTATCAGACAAAAGATTCCGTGTTCTGTATTTACCACTATTCCGGCAAATTCCCTTTTGCAATATTTTCTTTCAGAATCTGATCTGTCACTTCAAAAAGTTTTTCTGAACCGCGTTTTGTTTTTCTCTGTCTTCCGTACACTTTTTCAGCATTTACCTCATGTTCTTTCCAGTCGCCGCCGTCGTTACTGTCGTTTAATAGCAGTGGCTGCAGGTTATCCATGGCACGGGCAAATTTCGCCTCCGGCGTCTGAAATGCTTCGAACTCATCGAAAATCCGAACCAGTTCCTGCTTCTGATCTTCCGGGAGCAGGGAAAAAATCCGCTCTTTTGCTGCATCTTCTCTGGCTTTCTGCGTTTTCAGACCGTCTGCGTCATATGCATAGGTATCTCCGGCATCGATCTCCACGATATCGTGTATCAGGCACATCAGCATCACCCGTCCGATATCCACCGGCTCGTTGGAGTATTCCCGCAGCAGATACGCCATGATCGCCATATGCCATGCGTGTTCCGCATCGTTTTCGTTTCTGCCCTGACCGGACAGATGGGTCTGGCGGAAAATATTCTTTTCTTTATCAATTTCCAGAACAAATTCCAGCTGTTGTTTTAATCTCTCATCCATATTTTTCTCCTTCTGCGCATGCTCTCTTTATTTATCTCCGGTTATCCGGTACTGATCAACTCTCATATAAACACAGACTTTGACTCGTTGCACACAGAAATCAAATACCATAAAAGAAAAACTACCGTCAACTTCTACCCCGGATGTTGACAGTAGTTTTTCTCCGACTCTCATCAGATAGCCAGCAGATTTTTGATTGCTTCCATATAAATCAGCACAGACTCTTCCATGCCTGACACCAGAATATACTCATCCGCGCTGTGGATCCGATAATCGATGCCCGGCATCTCCGGACCGAAGGCGATGATATTTTTCAGGGATTTTGCGTATGTTCCACCGCCGATTACCATCGGTTTGTTCTCGGTATCTCCGGTTACATCGACATAGGCTTTGTATAAAGCAGTCACCAGCGGTGAATCTGCCGGGAAGAACAGGGATTCCCCTACGCTCCGGATCTCAATACGGCCATTTTCGTCTTCCAGTTTTCCTTCACACATGCTGCGAAGCTCCTCTTCTTTCAGAGTAACCGGAACACGGATATCGATCGTACAGGAGATTACACCGTCCTCAGTCTTTACGATACCATTACAGAAAGTAAGATCTCCGTAAGCATCGGCAAACTTCAGTCCGATTCCTGCACCATCGCAGGAAGTTCCCAGATGGGTATTATAGAAGGTAACAAAATCATCTTCAAATCCTGCTTTTTCCAGGCATTCGAAGGTAACCCCTGCTGCATTGACACCCAGTGTCGGTGTACTTGCATGTGCCGGAACACCTTTGGCATAGATGTTCAGAGTTCCCTTTTCTTCGGTCACTTTATATTCCTGCAGTTTTGTCTCGGAAAGTGCTGTTTCCAGTCTTTCTTTCAGTCCCGCTTCTGCAGGGATCACGGTATTACAGGAGTCGCAGACCGCATTGACCACAAATCCTCCGTTCATGGAGATGATCTTTGTGTTTTTGGAATAAGCCATCATATGCACGCCGCCTTTTTCTCCGTGAATACAAGGATAGCTTGCATCCGGTGTAAAACCGCAGGACAATTCTTCTGCAACCTCATTATAGTGTTCCATACATTTGGAACCGTTTTCCTCGTTACATCCCATGATCAGGCGGACACGTTTGTTTAATTTCACACCGGAATCACGCAGCAGTTTCATCGCATACAGAGCTTCAAGAATCGGTCCTTTATCATCGGTGGTTCCGCGGCCGTACACATAGTCACCGTCACGTGTCAGGGTGAATGGATCATGTGTCCAGTCACCGCCTGCCGGCACGATATCCAGATGACCGGCGATACCAACGATCTCGTCCCCCTCGCCCATCTCTGCATATCCGCAGTAGTTATCCAGATTCACGGTCTTAAATCCCAGTTTTTCCGCGATTTTCAGTCCTACTTTCAGTGCTTTTGCAGGTCCTTCTCCAAAAGGCATTCCCTCTGCCGGTGTCCCAAGCTGAGAATCAATGGCAACCAGTCTTCCCAGATTCGTCAGCATCTCGTCTGTCAAAGCATGGATTTCTTCTTTTATACTCATTAATCTTTCCTCCAAATATTCATTTAATATGCTCAGTATACCAGATAATGGTATTGTTGACAATTTACATTTTGCAGTTGCAGGATTCATCATATTCAGGATTACGGTTCATTCCGTGCCAGCAACACGCCTCGCGGAATATTACCAGTAAACAGTAACTCTTCAGGTTCATCCGGGCTAGAGCGTGTCTGAAAAAAGGCTTTTCGTGAGCTGCGAGTCCCAGTTTGTGGGAGATTTTATCCGAATGAGGGCGGCGTAGCGGGCTACGGCAACCGAATGAGGGTAAAATATACCGCAAAGTGGGGCTTGCAGATTGCGGAAATGATTTTTCAGACACGCTCTAACAGGACAGGGCATTTCCTGACAGCTGTTTTTCCTGTACAAAAATCATGAAAAACGTTAGGATTTTTTTGTGCTATTTTTCTGACTTTTTTTAATGACTTCCGTTTCAAAAACTGTTACACTGGGAGCATAATGCTATATTATATGTTATTGGAGGTTTTTACAAATGAATCACAAAAACTTTGACTGGGGCTACTTTCTGAAGCACATTGCGATCATCGCAGTACCGGTAGCACTTCAGAACCTGCTTACCACAACAGGCAGTATGGTGGATACGATCATGCTTGCTTCGATCGGTGAAAAGGCTGTGGGAGCCGTTGGTCTGTGTGCACAGTTTTCCAGCCTGATGTTTGCCGGGTACTGGGGATTTGTCGGCGGCGGTATGCTGTTTTTCTCTCAGTACTGGGGAGCCAGGGATCATGACGGCATCACCCGTTCCTATGGAATGACACTGCTTTTCATGATGACGGTAGGTGTTCTTTTCGCCTGTCTTGCCATCTTCGCACCGGAATTTGTCATGGGGGTGTACACGGACAAACCGGAGATCCAGAAAATCGGGATTTCGTATCTGCGTATCGTCGGATTTGCCTATCCGCTTCAGGTCATCGCAATGGCTGCCAGTGCTCTGCTCCGTTCCATCGAACAGGTGAAGATTCCGCTCTACGGTGGTATCGCTTCCGTTGTCGCTAACTGTTTCTTCAACTACCTGTTCATTTTCGGAAAGTTTGGTCTTCCAAAAATGGGTGCAGCAGGAGCTGCCGTCGGAACTGTTATGGCGGGTATCGTAAATGTCCTGATTCTGGTCATCTGCATTCTGTATAAGAGAATCCCGTATGTCCTGGAGTTTTCCAGACATTTTCGCTGGAGTAAGGTCTATGTAAAACAGTACCTGGAAAAATGTTTCCCGATCATCTGTAATGAAGTATTTATCGGTGTCGGAAATATGCTGATCAATATAGTTCTCGGTCGTCAAAGCGAGCAGGCTATCGCTGCTGTCGCCGTCTTTCGTACCCTGGAAGGACTGATCATCGCCTTTTTCAGCGGATTTTCCAATGCTGCCTCCGTTCTCGTCGGAAAAGAGGTTGGCGCAGGTAATCACGAAGTCGCTTATCAGAGAGCAAAGCGTCTGGTCTATCTGTGCAGCGGCATCATCGCAGTTGCCTGTCTTACCCTGTTACTGATCCACAACCCACTGTTACATACACTGGGGCTTTCCGGTGAATCCTATCGGATCGGTACCGGTATGCTGATCATCTATAGTATGGCAGCGATCATCCGTATGGGAAACTGGACGCAGAACGATACCTACCGTTCCGCCGGCGATGCGGCATTTGGATCGATTCTTGAGATTACGTTTATGTATCTGATGGTTCTGCCTTTCGTATATCTCTCGAACTTTTATTTTCATGCGCCGTTCCTTCTCGTTTTTGCCTTCTGCTATATTGACGAACCGATCCGGTATACTCTGATGCAGCATCATCTTTATTCCGGCAAATGGATCCGCCCGGTATCCAGACCTGGACTTGCTACGATTGATGCTTTCCGTCAGAAACATGGAATTAAAATAAAGCAGACATCTGCAGCGTCTGTAAAATAATGTAGAAAAGAGAAGAATATTTAGGGAGCGATTCTCTGAAATGTTCTTCTCTTTTTATATTCTAGAGCGTGTCTGAAAAAGGCTTTTATCCCACCAGATCTTTCCCTTCTGTATAAAAAATATTTTTTCGCATATTTTAATCCTATAATTACCTTTACGGAGGTCACTGCCCATGAAAGAGAAAGAAAACCAGAAACTGATCGATTCCTATGATTATCTGTCCAATGCGGCATCCACGCATGACTGCACCGGACTGATTCCGTCCGCGCCGGTCAGTGAAGCAGAACTCGAATCTTATGAGGATGTCTATCATTACCGTCCTCCCAGAATGAACTCTTCTCCTGATACAGAAGAAAAATAGTCTGAAACTGTGTCCCTGCCTGTCCTTTTCTTGCATTTTTAAAATTTCTCCTCTATTTTGCAATATTTTACTTTATATTTGCAAATTCTCACATTGTTTCTTTTCGATATATTCTGCTGTACGCTAAGAAAAACACAGGCGCTACGTCTGTTTGTATGGAGAAAGGAACAGGGATATGGACTATAAACGCATCAATGAGTTTCGGCTTCTTGGTCTGACCATTGCTTATTATCGCAAACTTCGTGGACTTACACAGGCAGAACTGGCAGAGGCAACAAACCTCAGCCGTACACATATCAGCAATATTGAGGCACCAAATGGAAAAACATCAATTTCTCTGAATAAACTTTTTGATATTGCAGATGTTCTGGAAGTTCCGGTGAAAGATCTGTTTGATTTTCGTGATACCTGACGAATCGCGACAGTCGATACGTTTTTGTAAAAGCACAGACTTTGACCCGTTGCTCTTGTAAAAAAGAGACTGTTTTGTGAAAACTGAGGTATCCCCTTGAAAGCATCACAAAATAGTCTCTTTTTCGTTCTGTTCTTTATTTTTTCTGACTCAGCGTGCTGTTATGGTACGCACTGGACATCGTAACGTCCTCTCCGAACCACTCCGGTGGACAGTAGCTGTTTGCCTCCTCCTCGGTTGCAAACTCCACTTCCGCAAGAAGCAGTCCTTCATATCTTCCGTGAAAAACATCCAGTTCAATCGTCAGTCCGTTCTTCTCCGGGATGCGATAACGGGTTTTTGTGATCACCGTTCCGTCCGCTTTTTCCAGCAGATGTTCATAAGACTCTTTTGTCAGTGGCAGATTATATTCTTCCCGTATCATCAGTCCTTTGGACTTGTAGGTCAGCACATAATCCTCTCCTTCTTTTCTCACCCGCACCACCGGTTCCGTGCAAAGATACGCCTGTTCCATCTCCATATACGGATATTGTGCCAGATCTTCCGGCAATTTTTTGATCAGATATTTTCTTTCGATCTCCATCCCATTTCTCCTTCTGCTCATTTTTGAACGTTTTCTGTTCTTTATTATAACTGCAAAATCCCGTAAACAAAAGTCCTTCTTCCCGCTTGTCTGTATTTTACAATATTGTTATACTGTTTTATGGAATGATACCGGGATTAAAGGAGTACGACGTACGGAACAATCCGGTATCAAAGGAAGTTTCCAGAAAGGATGAATACCATGATAAATACTTCTCAGGATCTGAAAGATCTTCTTTTCCGGATCAACCGTAAAAGTTATCCGGCGTATAAAGACACAAAGGGCAGTTACCGTTTTCCGGGCTATGTACTCTCTATCGACCATGTACAGGGCGATCCCTTTGCCGCACCGTCGAAGCTCAGCCTTCATATCAAAGGTGCTCAGGCAGGTTTTCCGGAGGCTCTGTATGCGACACGCGAGATGCGGATCGCGCTTCAGGATCAGCTGATCCGTGGATTTGCTGCGCACATTGAAAAATACAGCTTTCGCGCCAAAGGTTCCGGAAAAAGCGGTCTGATCTCCATCTCAAGACCCGGACAGGAAATCCTGGAGCGTTCCGCCTGCACGATGGATGCAAAAAACGGTGATCTGACTCTTCGTCTGGAGGTCGGTTTTCCTGCAAACGGACGTACGGTCAATTCCGGAGAACTGATCAAGATTCTCTTTGATTTTCTTCCGGTCTGTGTGAAAGCTTCTCTTTTTTACCGCAATCTGGATGCACGGAAGCTGGAACAGGTGCGGGCACTTGCCGAAGATCAGACCTTTATCCGAAAAGAACTGGCTGCACGAAATCTTACCGCTTTTGTCGCAAACGGTGCTGTTCTTCCGCGGGAATCCGGCGTGTCTCCTCTTCCGATGAAAGACGGAATTTCCTTTGTCTCACCGGATTCCATGGCAGTCACACTGCATCTTCCAAACCATGGTCCGCTGACCGGTATGGGGATCCCGTGTGGTATCACGCTGATCGTTGGTGGCGGTTATCACGGCAAATCCACTCTGCTTGAAGCGCTCGAACTGGGTGTCTATAACCATATTGCGGGAGACGGAAGAGAATATGTGATCACCAGAGATGACGCAGTAAAGATCCGTGCCGAGGACGGTCGAAGCATCAAACACACAGACATTTCTTTCTTTATCAATGATCTGCCGAACCACAAGGATACCCATTCCTTTTATTCGGAAGATGCCAGTGGAAGTACTTCTCAGGCCGCTAATGTCATCGAAGCACTGGAAACGGGAAGTCACCTGCTTCTGATTGATGAGGATACCAGTGCCACAAACTTTATGATTCGCGATGAACTGATGCAACGGGTAGTCAACCGCAATCAGGAACCGATCACACCATTCATTGAGCGTGTGCAATGGTTGAGTGATACACAGGGAATCTCCTCGATTCTGGTTGCCGGTAGTTCGGGATCTTATTTTCATGTGGCAGATACGATTTTACAGATGGATCATTACAAACCGGTGGATATCACAGCATTTGCCAAAAAAGAAGCGGAAGCTTTCCCTTCTATTCAGCCCTCCGCTCCTGCAGGTGCTGTTGCAGACTATCGCCGTGTGATTCAGCCTGATCCCGCTTTCCGTCCGGATCGCCGTCTGAAGATGAAGGTACTCGGTATGGACAGTATCTCCGTCAATCACGATACCATCGATCTGCGCTGTCTCGAACAGCTAGCTGACCAGGAACAGATCCAGGCACTTTCAGCTATTCTCTGCTATGCGGAACGTCGGCTTTTTAATGGGAAAGACACACTGCAGCAGATCATAGATCGACTTGATACAGAATTATCCGACAGAGGACTAGAGATTCTCTCCGAGGGCGGTCGGCTTGCTCCGAACCTCGCCATGCCACGAATCCAGGAAGTCTATGCATGCATCAACCGATATCGCGGTTTGAAAATCTAAAGAATTTCTTTCTGTTTTTTTTTGAAATTTTATAAAGTCTTCATTACATAGACACATTTTTATCACATTTTCCATGTAATATAATACTCAACAAAGCGAACCACACTTTGTTAAAGGATGTCACAACATCGCCTGTTGTGACACCCTCCCCCTCATTAAGTGGTAACAGTTATTTTTAGATTTCCTTTTTCATATTGGCCGGTATCCGAAAGGGTATCGGCCCTTCCTCATTTTATCCGGAGATTTTTTAAACCACTCAGGAATATTATATATTTAATTGTATTTTTTCTTAAAATAAGATATGATTAACAGGTAACTTTTCAGTACCTTCACAGTTATAAGCCAACATGCATTTAAAATCATCTCGCGGAATATAACCTACTGAACAGTTAGATTGACAGTATCATCACATCTTGGGAGACAACTTATGAAAAACAGGCACAAAAAATGAAAATAAATCCACAAAAAGCATCGCCGGATTTTCTGGATATTCGTCTTTTTCCTTGTGGTCGGAATCGGAGTTACCTCATATATTCTCCTTTTTTCTGCATATACCAGATCGGGTAGAACGTGAGGCAATAGCTACCGGCACCGTGCAGGAAGAAACTACAGTTTTAAGAGCCGACGGGATCTGCTTTCCCTGACACCGGAGGTCAAACGGGCAGCTTTATACGGACGTGCTACCGAAATTGATTATGGTACTTATATTATTCCTGGACATTAATGCTACAGAAACACAGGTTTTCGGAGCAAAAAAATACTTCTTCCATCTGTACTTCCATGACTCCTCAGGGACTTGCCGTTACCGAAGATTACCTTCTGGTCACTGCTTACTGTCATACCAATACGCATAACTCTGTCATCTACGTCATCGATAAAAAGACCCATGAATTTGTAAAAGAAATTGTTCTTCGAAATAAATCCCATGTCGGCGGGATCGCATACGATACGATTCATAACAACATCTGGATCTCCTGTATGTCCCGTGGTATTCCACAGGTCAATGCAATCACATTGGAACAGCTGAAAAACTATTGTTTTCAGAATGGCGATCAGCCGATTTCCTACTCGCAGTCTTACGATCTGTATGCAATTACACGAAATTCTTTTCTGACCTATCATAATAATGCATTATATATCGGTTATTATACTTCCAATTCTGCAAGCGTACTGGAAGAATATGATATCACCGAAGATGGAACCTTACAGACCAGTACCGTCGATGATGACACGATAACAACCGGTCAGCTGGGTGTGGATTCGCTGACACCACTTGCCCTGCCATCCGGGATGCGCGTGATCACAGAACGAGCACAGGGTGTGGCATTTTATAAAAACAGGATCCTCACCTCTCATTCTTACGGGGTGCTCCCGGGATCTCTGAAAGTATTTCCGAATTCTCTGCAGATGCTTCTTGAAGAAGACACCATGCTGCAGAAGATCCGTTTTCCGTCAAAACTCGAACAGATCTATGTGGATGGTGACGATCTCTATGTACTGTTTGAATCCGCTGCATATGGCTATCGCTATACTTCGCTGACACAGTTTGACCGGATCTTAAAATTAAATCTGAATACCCTGCTGACAAACAGCACGAACTAATATTATGACCAAAGGAGGGATTATATGAAGCAGTATCTTTTTCTGGGCGACAGCATCACCGATGCGGATCATCTTTTTGATCCTGCCAATCTTGGATACGGCTATGTCTCTCTCCTTGCCCGCAGACCGGAATATGCAGACGCCAGATTTGTAAATCGGGGACATGAAGGATTTACCATTGAACGGGTGTTACAGATGCTCCGTCGGGACGGGATCGGCGGTCATTGGGATGCGATCACCCTCCTTGCCGGAGTTAATGATATCCCCGTGGAACTTTTTACTTCTCACTCCAGGATTCCTCTGGAGTTTTCTGCTTTTTACCGGGAAGTGCTGGATCTTTTATGCCAGCATACTTCCACCATCCTGTTACTGGAACCGTTTCTTTTTTGATGAACCGGCAGAATACTCCGCCTGGCATCCGTATATCGAAAAAGAAAGCCAGATCATCCACGATCTGGCACTCTCTTATTCTGCTCATTTTATCACGACGGACTCAATCCTCCGACAGGCAGCTCGCCAGGAAGGAGTCGATGCGATCACGACCGACGGGATTCATCTGACGCCACATGGCAACACGCTCCTTGCTGATCTCTGGCATCAGGCGTTTACTGCTCTTTTCCATGACTGACCCCGCCTTCTTTTTCTTTCTGCTTTCGTCTCCGGTTCATGATCCCACCGATTCTTCCTGTCTCTTTTGCAGACAGAGTCTTCCACCCTTCTTCAAGCACCTGATCGAGAAGTCCTAGTTCCTGCGCGATCTCATATTTCATCTGCTCTTCCCGGCTCATCTTTGCGATATCCTCCCGGCTTATCTTTTTCTCTTTTCCCATAAAAAAAGTCACACTCCTTTTCTCTTGAAGTATGACCTTTTTTTCTCTTTCTATTCACGTTGTTCTTTATTTCGGAATGATGATCGATGCGATGATGTACGCAAGGATTCCGGATCCTCCCATAAAGGAAAAGATCACCCATGCCAGTCTCACCAGCGTCGGATCGATGTTAAAATATTCTCCGATTCCGCCGCAGACTCCACAGATCATATAATTGGTTGAGGAACGATATAATCTCTTATTTTCCATATTTTGATTCTCCTTTTATCATATAAAATTTTTACTCTCTGTTATTTTTTCGGACCCACGCTTAAAATATATCCGTTACCCATTCCACAAACCAGTTAACCGGATCAAAATTGGTATGGTCACTGATTTCACTCATAACCTCATCTTTCATCTCCTGAAAATCCCCGCTGTTGATGGAAAATGCATCCACCAGATCATTTCCTCCCCGGATTCCTCCGAGAAGCATCCCGCAGATCAGAAGGGCAAGCCCGAGTCCCCCGCAGATTCCGCTGGTTACAAGTAACCCTTTGTTCAAACGCTTCATTCCGCCCTTGCCTCCTTTCCTTTATGTACGATTCTTGAGATAAAATTCAGCGTGGTACGTAATACACGCGGACACAGCTGAAAGGTAAACCACAGGAAAAATACTGCGCATAAGATTCCCAGTGCGATGCAGATCAGACCGCCGCCCATGCTTACCAGTCCGGCTGCCGGTGAACTGATCGCATGAAGGATCCCTTTGATCAGAACGGCGATCCCGCCTCCGATCATTCCAATCGCTACGGCGAAAAAGCTGATCCACAGGGCAAATACGGTTGCCAGGATTCCGATAAAAATGCCAAGTGCTCCACCGCCAACGCCGAGAAGCATCGGAGATGCAAAGACCAGTATAATGATGAGCAGTGCCCATCCGCCAACACCGCGTTTCGGTTTTCTCGCCTGCATCGCATACGGGCTTTGCGTACTTCTATTCTGCCAGGTCTGCTGCTGACCGCTCTGTCCCTGCGTATCCGCATTCTGCCAGGTTCCCTGCTGACCGTTCTGTCCCTGCGTATCTGCATTCTGCCAGCCATCGGCGTCCTTCGTCTGACTTTCTGTCCCTGTATTTTCCATATCGGTATCATTCGCTCCGAATGTCGATCCGCCATACTGCAGGTTTGCCTTGATGCTTGCTACTACTTTTCCCGGACTTCCCAGTTCCTGGATCACGGCATCCTCGTTTTCCTCCCCGGCATCGTCAAAATATTCCTGATAATAGCGAATGGCTTCCTGCCGTTCTGCCGGCGGCAGATCCTGCAGAAGTCTCGCTAATTGTGCAATAAACTGCTCACGATTCATTGTTGATTCCTCCCTCAAAAACCATGGAAATATTGGATGAATATCTCTTCCACTCCTCTTTGTATAACCTCAATTGGGCCAGTCCCTGCTCGGTTACTTTATAATATCTCCGGTTGCGCCCCGCACATTCCAGATCATAGACCATCAGGCACTGATCTTTCTGCAGCCTGCGAAGCACCGGATACAGGGTGGAATCGGAAATGTCGATAACCTTCCGCACATCCTGTGTGATCTTATATCCGTAAGTGCCTTCCTTCTCTCTCGAGACAACGGCAAGAACAATGGCATCCAAAAGAGCCGCTCCTGTATTAAATACCATATCGCACCCCTTTTTCTTTTTTCTGTATGTTCGAACCCTTTCCCGATCTGTTTTCACGAAAAGACTCCGCTCATACCTTTCCCCCGGTTTCCCGGACCGTATGTTGTTTTGCATTTAATACTATATACCGTATAATATTAGATGTCAACAAATCCTGGGAATCTTTAAAATATCTTAAGACTTCTTCTAAATATCTACAAAAAGCGGCTGCCGCGGAGATTACACCTCCACAACAACCGCTTTTCCAAGCGCAAATGAATATAAATAACACTCTTTTACCTTTTTTCCATACGCGCGCTCCAACGCCTGACAGTAGTAATGCATCTGTCTCTGATACCGGTCGATCAGTTCCTGTCCCTCTTTTACATGGTCGGTTTTATAATCCACCAGCACCAGGCCGTCCGCCTCTTCCCAGAAGGCGTCGATGATTCCCTGTACCAAGATCTGCTCCCCCTGATCCCACGCAGGATTTCTCTCACTGGCATCGATACTCATCACAAACTGCTGTTCCCGGTGCAGCGTGCCAAGGGCAGAAGCTTCTTTCATCCGTTTTCCCACAGCTGAACGCACAAACCAGCTGATCTGACTGGAACGTACCACTTTGGCCGCCTCTTTGCTGATCTTTTCTTCCTGCAACAGTTCTTCAATCTGCTTCTCGATCGCCTGCTGTGAGTCGACTCTTGCGTAGTCCAGGCATTCCAGGATCCGGTGATATACCGTTCCCCTTGCAGCCCCCTGTAACAGTGGCTCCTGTTCTTCTTTCATAAAATCAGGAATGATTGGCTCCTGTTCTTTCTCCGCGTACAGATAGACAGTTTCTTCCTCCGGCTCTTCTCTTCCCTGTTTTTCAGTTCGGATACACTGACTTTCGCCGGAATGTCCTGCAGATATCCATACGGATACACATAGGAAAATTTTTCTTCCAGATCTTTTCGGATCGTCGCATCAAACACCTCCTGCGGATCCCAGGTTTCGTATGCGGCTCTCTGACGTACCCGGTCTTCCCGGTCTGTTACCTGATCCGTGATCAGATGTTCCATCTCAAGGATCTGCACCGGAAACTCTTCGTTTGCTCCGGCAAGTGCTGGAAAAATCCAGTCCCAGTAGCAGCGCGCGCCTTCCCGCATGCCGTAAGGAAGTTTCTCTTCCTGCCAATCCCGCGCTTCTGCCTGTACTGCCTGATAATCCTCTATTTTTTTCACGGTTCCGGTAAGGATCAGTTTTTCTTTTGCTCTTGTGAGTGCCACATATAATACACGCAGTTCCTCACCCAGACTCTCCAGCCGGATCTGTTTCTGGATCACCTGCCGCACCAGTGACGATGCCTGTGTCCGCTCCTTGGGGTCTACCGCCTGCATCCCGATTCCCAGATCCTGATGGATCACCAGACCGGTGCTGGCATCGGACATATTAAACCGTTTCCCCATCCCTGCCGCAAAGACAATCGGAAACTCCAGTCCCTTACTTTTGTGGATGCTCATGATCCGCACCGTATCTTCCTGTTCTCCACGGATATTGACCTCACCAAAATCCACCTGATATTTCTGCAATTGTTCCACATACCGGATAAAATTAAACAACCCGCGGTAACTGGTGCTCTCATATTCCATGGCTTTTTCCACCAGCATCTGCAGATTTGCCCGCCGTTGTGCACCGCCGGGCATCGCACCTGCGTATAACCCATACCCGGTCTTTGCCAGAATCTCTCCGATCAGTTCATGGATCGGCGTATAAGTAACCTTTTCACGGAGTTTTTCATAGACAGACCAGAAATTGCCAAGTTTTTCACACAACTCCCCGTCCTGTCCCTCCTGCAGATAGTTCCAGACACAGCCATAGATTTTCTCCTGCGGATAGCAGGCTTTTAACAGTGCCAGCTCTCTCGCACTGCACCCGCCTAACGGCGATAACAGGACACCGGTAAATGGAATCTCCTGCATCGGATTATCCAGGATCCGCAGATAGTTCAGGATCGTCTGTACTTCTGTCGTGGAAAAATATCCTGTTTTTGAGGTAGCATAGGCAGGGATTCCCATGTCCATCAGCACATTGACAAAGTTCTCCGCCCAGCCGGTGATCGTCCGAAGCAGGATCACACAGTCCTGATAACGTGCGGGACGATACTGTTTTTCTTTCTTATCCCAGACCAGTTCTGTTCCCACCATGCTGCGGATCTTTTCTCCGATCATCCGTGCTTCCAGCTCCTGATCACTCTGTTCCTGCATCTTCTCATCCATACCGTCCGTGCCGGTCTGTGCCACAAGCACCTGGCACGCCGGTTCTTCCGGTGTTCCCTCCGGCTTTTCTTCAAAAACAGCACCCGGATACAAGGCCGCATCTGCATCGTATTCCACCGCTCCCAGATCTTTTCCCATGATCCGGTAAAAGATCTGATTGACGCCTTTGAGCACTCCGGCTCTGCTTCGGAAGTTTTTGTGTAGGTCGATCCTCTGACATACACTGTCTTCCAGACTGTAGGTTTCGTATTTTTCCATAAAAAGTTCCGGTCTGGCAAGGCGGAACCGGTAGATGCTCTGCTTCACATCGCCCACCATGAACAGATTATGCCGCCCGAAGCGAAGCTGTGACACACTCTGCAACAAAGTCTCCTGCACCAGATTGCTATCCTGGTACTCATCGATCAGAATTTCCTCAAAACGATCGGAAAATTCATCCGCTGCCTGGGTATACCGGATCTCCCCGTCTTCTTTTTTGACCAGGATTTCCAGCGCGAAGTGTTCCATATCTGTAAAATCAACGATATTTTTCTGTCGCTTTTTTTCCGAAAATGTCTCGATAAACTGCCGGGTCAGACGAATCAGTTCCTGCACCGGCTCCCTGCAAAGTTCCAGTTCTTCCAGCACTTCCTCCGTTGTCTCATAAAAATAATTCTCCCGCAGTTTTTTCACAGCATCTTTTGCCTGATCCCGCAGGTTCTTCGCCAGCTCCCGCTTATCCTCCTGCACACTGTCATCTTTCTTTCGTGACAGTGCTTTTGGCTTCCAGCTATCCAGCAGGACTCTGCATCCGTCAAAATCCTGTGTTGCGAAAGCCTCTTCCAGATCTCTTCGAAACAAAAGATCCTGTTCCAACGCTTCTCCGTACATATATGGTCCGCCGGGACTGTAGATCACTTCTTTGCATCGTTCCTGAAGATAAGTGATCTGATCCAGCAGGTGTCCGGCATCCTCCCACAGTTTTTTCATCCATATACAGGACACCAGCTCTTCCTTTGTCTGGATCTCGTATGCCTTCGTACAGCTGTCCAGCCATTCCAGCGGCCAGGGATTACTCATGGCAAACTCATACATCCGGAGAATCAGTTCCGTCAGCACCTCATCGCTTTTTCCGGTGGCAAAACTCTCCACAAAACGGTCAAAACTTTCGGTTCTCTCCTGGTAACTGCTCTCAAGCACCTCTTTTGCCACATCCTGTTTCAGCAGTTTGATCTCTCCCTCATTCGCTGTGCGAAATCCGGGATCCAGATCGATGGTGTGAAAATAGTTCCGGATCACATAAGAGCAGAATCCGTCGATCGTCGTGATCTGTGCGTTGTGGATCAACGTCTGCTGTCTTTGCAGATGTTCATTTTCCGGATCCTGTTCCAGATAATTCTCCACAGCTTCCGTCAGTCTCTCCCTCATCTCTCCGGCTGCTGCCCGGGTAAATGTCACAATCAGCAGCTGATCGATATCGATGGGATGATCTTTTCTGGTCAGTTTTCCCAGGATTCGTTCTACCAGAACAGCGGTCTTACCGGATCCTGCCGCCGCACTGACCAGGATATTTCTGTCCCGCAGTTCAATGACCTTCTGCTGTTCCGGTGTCCACTTCATTTCCATCTTTCTTCTCCCCTTTCTCTCTCATTTTCTTCCACAGTTCCTCATCGGAAAATGTCGAAAGTCTCCGGAAACTGTTTCCCTCCTGCTTTTCATCAAATCCGCAGATCTCCTTAAAGCTGCAATAGTCGCAGGCGGTCCGTTGTTTTAATTTATATGGATTTTTTCTCCATCTCCCCGCCAAGGATCCGTGTTCCATTTTCACGGATCTTATCGTTGACATAGGCACAGAGTTCTTCGAACTGTTCTTTGCTTGCCGTTTTAGAACGACTTGAAAGGCTGCCGTTTTTATTGTAAGCTGCCGGGATCACCAGCGATTTTTTCCCTGCTTCCAGTTCCCTATCCAGATCCTTTAAGATCTTTTCTTCTGCCCGGACCAGTCCGTCCACCTTTAATTTTTCCAGCAGTTTTCGTTCAATCTCTTCTTCCTCATCCCCAGGTTTTCCATCCACCAAATGGATCTTTGACATGATAATAAAACATCCCCGCCGGTTCTGCATGTTTTCCCGGATGATTCTTTTCTTCCAGCTCCAGTGCTGCATTCAGATATACGATAAGCTGCAATTGCAGTCCGTGATACACCGAAGTAAGATCCAGAGCCGTATTGCCGGACTTATAATCAAATGACTTTCACATAGATCGTATCGTCCATCCTCATAGCGGTCCACCCGGTCAAATCCGCCCCCGCAGGCGCAGACGCTCATCCTCCGATAACTGAAAATTCGATGCTTTCAGATCTTCCTCCATAGAAAAAGAGATTTCAAACCGACTTGGTTCATATTTTCCTGCTTTCAGCTGTTGCTGCAGTTGCCCAAGACCGTCCGCCGCAGGATCCGTTTTAC
>ENA-OPYX01000146-OPYX01000146.1-human-gut-metagenome-genome-assembly--contig:-NODE-146-length-40286-cov-11.980403_pt1 | contig 40286 bp, 44 predicted proteins | sample MGYA00242639_ERZ504486 | MGnify/ENA primary metagenome ERZ504486 (study PRJEB26092, sample SAMD00036296) | human gut metagenome | host: Homo sapiens | study: EMG produced TPA metagenomics assembly of... | reverse complement strand
CGCCCTTAACAATATAGTGATTGGCCTTACAGACTTTAGAAACTATGGATAATCCAAGTCCAAATCGACCACCTTCCCCTTTTTCATAAGGCCTAAATAAAGATTGAATTCTATCTTCTGGCATTTTCGGACCATCATTACTAATACATAGCCAGTCTTCTCTTACTTCAATCTTAATATACGATTTCGCATAACGGAAGGCATTTTCCATAATATTCTCAATGGCTACTCGCCATGCTTCGATCAAACCATCAAAGAAAACTTCCTCAACATCTGTGATCACTTGAATTTCCGGACGAATCACAGCCGCATTCAATACAACCTGCTCCACAACATCCTTCATATTTGTGACTACACCCTCGGCATCACTTGCCACTAAATATTCAACACGATTCATATATAACAAGGAATGTACTTTGTTTTCAAGGCGTTGTGCATTGTCCAAAATGACATCAACACTACTTTCAAGTGTTCCATAAGGATAGATTCCATCTTTAATAGATTCTGCATAGGATTTAATTGTCGCGATCGGCGTTTTTAGATCATGCGAAATATTATGAATCATATCTTCTTTGGCTTTATCCTGTTTCTTTAATTCATCATTCATCTTCACAATCGCAGTTGCCATTTCACCTATTTCATCATTTCGATTTAAATGAAGCTCAACTTCTTTACCATCCTTGATCTGTTCGATATAATTTCGAATTAAATTCAAAGGATGAATAATAGAAAATACCCACATTAGAATAATCAAGAATACGATCATAAACGCAATCACAATAACATACACTGTTGAATCAATTAATGAATCTCTAAATTGTGTCGCATATGTATCATCCATAAAACTTGCCAAAATAATATCATCATGACAATAGATCATACGATAATAATATTTTGAATTTGCGACTGTAATTGTTCCTTGTGAAACATTATTTGTCTTAGAATCCATATCTTTCGATTGTTCTAATAAATATTCATACACCTTATGATTGACCGGTTTTCGATTTGAATTCTGGTTTGAGATCACATTCATTTCATCATTTTGAATTAGACAATTTGTCTGAACACTATCACTTGCTAAGAAAGCATAAATGTCATCTAAACTATTGTTTTGTTTTGAATCCACTAAACCAACAATCGGGGTTTGTCGATTTAGAATCAACTCATACATTTGTTTCGTAATGGTTCGATCAATATTATCACTGACGAACACAAAGAAAAACATGATAAAAAACATCAAAACCGTCAAAATAATCGTAAGAATTTGTCGTGTTAATGACATTTTTTGAAAATAAAAAGAAGGTCCCTTCATAAAAATATCACCTCGTCACAATCATTTTACCATAAGAAAAAGAAAAGGGGATACATTTGTATCACCCTAAACGATATCCATATCCATAGATTGTATGAATATTTAAATTTGGAAGTTTTTTACGTAAACGACGCAAAGTATCATCTACAACTCGATCACTACCGAAATAGTTTTCATCCCAAACATTTTCTAAAATCTTATCACGAGAGAATGCGATTCCTTTATTTTTAATAAACATCATCAACAAATCAAATTCTTTTGTCGTTAATTCAATTTCCACATTATCCGCATAGATCTTTCTTTGTTCTTCATCCAATTCATAACCATCAATACTAATACGATTATTGTCATCACGATATGCACGCTTGATAATATTGTTAACTCTTAATACAAGTTCTTTGGGTGAAAATGGTTTTGTGATATAGTCATCACAACCTTTTTCTAAACCAATAATACGATCAAATTCTTTATCACGCGCAGACATAAAGATAACAGGCGTTTCTGGTCCTTGTAGACGAATTTCTTCAATCAAATCAAATCCAGATTTATCATCCAACATAATATCCAAGATCCACAAATGCACATCATCATCTACGACATGAGCACTCGCTTCTTCATATGTATAATATGAATGAACTTCATATCCTTCTTTACGTAAATATTGGGCAACTAAATTATTGATATCTTTTTCATCTTCAACAATGTTTATGACTCTTTTCATAGGGCCACCCTCTTTCTAAAAATTATTTGCTTCTAAAAAATCTGTAACACGCTTTACATATTCAGCACACAATTCATCTGTTTTAGCTTCTACCATGACACGAATCAATGGTTCGGTACCACTTGGACGAACTAAGATACGTCCTTCATCACCTAAATCTTGTGCTACTGAATCCACTACTTCTTGTAACTCTTTACTTTCTAAACATGCATTTTTATCTTTAACTGTGACATTTTTCAACAATTGAGGATAAATAAATAATCCTTCACTCAATTCTTGTAATGATTTACCAGTAGCCTTCATAATTTCTAAAATCTTTAAAGCCGTCATTAAACCATCCCCAGTTACTTCATGTTCTAAGAAAATAATATGTCCACTTTGTTCTCCACCAATATAGTAATCATTTTTCTGCATTTCTTCAAACACATACTTATCACCAACTGCTGTTTGAATATAGTCAATCTTATTCGCATCTAAAGCCTTGTATAAACCTAGGTTAGCCATAACTGTAGTAACAACCATATTCTTATTTAAACGATTAACAGATTTCATGTAACGAGAACAAATGTATAGGATGTAATCTCCATCACACAATTCGCCATCTGAGTTAACCATGATCAAACGATCGGCATCCCCATCAAATGCCAAACCAATATCATAATCTCCTTCACGCATCATTCTTTGTAAAGCTTCAGGATGTGTGGATCCACACTTATTGTTGATATTGATACCATTTGGTGAATTGCTGATGGCCTCTACAGTAGCTCCTAATGAATCTAATGTTTCAACAGCTGTACTTGTGGCAGAACCATTAGCCAAGTCACAAAGAATCTTCATTCCTGATAAATCAACAGGAACACATTCTTTTAACCAACTCATATAGATTTCTAGTCCATCTTCCCATTCGAAATATTCTCCAATATGATCTCCTGTAACTAAATCTAAGTCTGTTAAACCATCCATATATTTTTCAACTTCAAGAAGTAATTCTTCTTCCATCTTTTCACCATTATGGTTAAAACATTTAATTCCATTATCATAATATGGATTGTGACTTGCACTCACCATAATTCCACAATCGAAACGTTCTTTACGAACTAAATATGAAATTGCTGGAGTTGGACAAACACCAAGTAAATAAACTTGTGCACCCATACTTGTAGCACCTGCTGCAAGACCTAATTCAAACATGTCTCCACTCAGTCTTGTATCTTTACCAATCAAGATTTTCGCATGTTTTTCTTTTCCATAATACCACCCTAAATATTGTCCAATCTTAATAGACATATCTAAAGTTAAACCTTCATTTGCTCTTCCACGAACCCCATCTGTTCCAAAATACTTACCCATTACTCTGAATCCTCCTTATCTGATGTGTTTTTTGCTAGTTTTACACTCGCATGTACCGTATCCGGTGACAATGAAACATTTACTCGATTTCCTTTGGCATCATAAGCTGCTAAAGTCGCATTTGCCTCAAAATCTTGAATCTGACCCGTACAGTCAATCAACGCTTTGACAATACGAATTGAATTCAATTGATTTTGACTTGCCGTAATCTTAACTGTCATTGTATCTAGAATAGGCGTTTCAAAATCACTTACCTTTTGATTTGTACCTACCAACAATTCCGGTTGAATTGTAAATGTCTTCGTTATTTTTTTCGATAGTGTAACATCAATCGTTGCAGGATCAACCACCGCTTCAATTTTCTCAGGTAAATTTTTTACCTTTAAATTAATAATATTCTCACCCTCAGAATATTTTTTCAAATCCGCGACAACTTGTACACTACCCTTTGAACGGAATACCTGAATACTTGTCGCATCTCCTGTTAAAGAAACATCCACAGTACTCGGTACACCTGCTACATCATATTGATCTGTATCTGCCAATACTTCTACAGTTACATTTCTTAGATCCACAGTAGTTCTTGTATCATTAAACAATTTTAAACTAATATCTTCATAATTGATCACAACACAAATCATAATGGATAAAACCAAAGAAATAATCACAGATCCTTTTTTATCAAACAATACACGATCTACTAACTTACTCACCTTTTGAAAGATCAGAGTCAATAAACCACGCAACTCATTAAACCATACGGAAGGGCCTTTTTTATTTGGAGATTCCATGTTGACTGCCCTCCTTTTTCTGTTCGATTAAATTCACAATTTCAATTGCTTTAACACGCTCATCCTTATTTATATCTTCTTCCTGCTTTTTTGCTCGCTTTGACATCGATTTAGCTTGATTCAACATAGGAACAAGAATCGAAGAAGGATTTTGATTTGAACTTTGTACTAACATATTTGTTAGGTAGCGCTGTAATCCTTCTGGTGGATATTGCGTTAATTGTCCATTAACCGCTACTGAAATATTCCCTGTTTCTTCACTAACTATAATTGTTATTGAATCTGTAATTTCACTGATTCCTACAGCCGCTCTATGCCTAGCTCCATACTTACTTGGTAAATCCTTTGTGGTTGGAGGAAAATAAGCAGCTGCACATGCTATTTTATTCCCCTGAATAATGACAGCACCATCATGCATTGGCGTTCCATACTGAAATATAGTTCCTAATAATTCAGTTGAAACCTCAGAATCCATCACAATCCCTGTACGAATAAAATCGGACAAACTCTGTGTTCTTTCAATAGAAATCAAAGCTCCCGTTTTTGATTTTGACATTTGTGAACAGGCTTCCACCAATTCATTGATCATTTGTTGAATTTGCGAAACGGAAACATCCACTGTTAAAATGGCCGTTGTTTTACCCACTTTTTCTAACATGCCACGAATTTCTGGTTGGAAAACAACTAAAATAACAACAACACCCCAGTTCAAAAACATTTCAATCAAATAGTTCAATGCGTTTAAGCCTAGCCATACAGCTAAAGCCTTGACTAAAACTATAATCAATACACCCTTCACAAGTTGAATTGTACGTGAATTATTACGAACAATTCTAAGTCCAGAATATATCAATCCCCATACTACTAAAATATCCAATAATAATCGAATTAGGAATGTAATATCAGATAAGGTATAACCCATCTAAAATACCCCCTTATTTTTTACATATTTTTTGAAATTAAATCACTTACAGAATCATACTCTACTTGCGCATGTGCTTTTACATCTTCATCTGCACAAGACATTACAGATCCATGAACACCAAACTCAATCAATGGAATATCATTATGTCCATCACCAATTGTATATACATCATCTTCATTAATATTGGCATACGCAATCAAGAAATCTAAACCCGTTGCTTTTGAAATACCTTTTGGCACAATATCAACGACAAAATTATTTGGGTATGCAACAACTTGTTCATAATACAAATCATTGATCTTGCTAGCAACTTCTAAAGCTGAATCCGTATCTTCCATAGATAAGACAATTTGTGCAAAATGGCTCATATCTAACAATTCTGCCTCTGTAACATCTGGCTTTAAATTTGGATAGCGATGATCCACAGCATCAGACTGTAAAACAATACGATGGCGATGAATACCATCATTTACAACATAACTAATTACGCTATCCAATTTTTTTATGTTGTGTAAAATATCTACGCAAACATCAAAATTTAAATAATTTGATAGTAAAACATTTCCATTCTCATCAAAAACCATACCACCATTATTTGTGATCAAGTAATCACATGGTAAATTAAATAATTTAATTTGCGCATCAATTGATTCTTTAGAACGACCCGTAACGATTACGAATTTATTCCCCTTATTTTTCCATTCTTCAATCGATTTTAAATCTTCTGGCATTACATCCTGTGCATAACGCAATGTACCATCATAATCTGTAGCTAAAAGCTTCATATTTAGTTCCTCAACTTTTCTATTTACTATGATTTTATCACATAATTTTAATAACAAGCAATATTACTATCCGTCCTTGACTCACAACCTGCAATATAGACTCCATTTTCAAGTCGAACTATGATTTGTCCACGGCCAAACATAGCTAATTCTTCTTCAATTTCGATTTCATGACCTCGTTTTTTTAATTCAGAAATTATATTCTCATCAAATCCAGGCTCTAAAATAAACTTCTTATTTTCTATCCACTGAAATCGTTTGGCATCCAAGGCCATCTGTGGATTTAAATGAAAATCAATCATGTTTGTGACAACTTGCATATGACCCTGAGGTTGCATATAACCTCCCATTACTCCAAATGGGCCTATTGGCTTATTATCTTTTGTCAAAAAACCAGGAATAATTGTATGATATGTCTTTTTATGTGGCATCAAATAATTCACATGAGTTGGATCTAAACTAAAGTCATACCCACGATTTTGTAAGGAAACTCCATCTACGACAATACCACTACCAAATCCCATATAATTCGACTGTATATAAGAAACCATATTACCATCTTTATCTGCCGTGCATAAATAAACTGTACCTGAACCATGTGGTTTATCTTTACGAGGCGGTAAAGCTCTATATTCAATTTGTTTGGCTCTTTGTTTACCATAATCAACGCTTATCAAATCACGAACAGGCATTTCCATACATTTTGGATCTGTCACATATTCTTTGGCATCCGCAAAAGCCATTTTTAAAGCTTCCATCTGTGTATGAATACAATCTACATCTCTAGTTTTAAATTGAAAATTATTTAAAATATTCAAAGCCATTAAAGCCACAATTCCCTGTCCATTTGGAGGTAATTCCCAAACTTGATAGCCATGATAATTCACATGAATTGGATCGACCCATTCCACCTTGTGATCTTCTAAATCTTTCTTACGCAAAAATCCACCAAATTTTCTTGATTCCTCATCAATGCGACTTGCCAATTCTCCATAGTATAAAGCATCTGTATTTGTATCGGCAATCTTTTCAAGTGCATCTGCAAGTTTTGGCATACAAATCATCTGTCCTGGTTCTGGTGTTTTTCCATCAAAAGTAAAAGTTTCATACCAGCCCTTAAACTCTTCACTATTTGGAATCGCATTTAATGCTTTTTTCCACATACGAGCAATCTCTGCACTTACCGGATATCCATTTTTTGCATAATCAATAGCGGGCTCTAATAATTTTTTAAATGGTAAAGAACCAAATCTTTCGCTCAATGCTTTCCATCCTTTTACAGCTCCAGGAACCGTTACCGGTATCCATCCTCGTTTTGGGATTTCATCTATTTGATCTGCTGAAATCGCATAAGGAGAATGGCCTGAACTATTCATTCCATACATCTTATCTTTCATCCACACAATCGCAAAGCCATCCGATCCTAAACCATTTGAACAAGGTTCTACAACGGTTAAACAAGCAGCTGTTGCGATAGCTGCATCTACGGCATTTCCGCCTTGTAAAAGCATTCTTAAACCAGCTTGCGTAGCCAAATTATTTCCCGTGCAAACAACTCCATTTCGCGCAATCACATTCATTCTTTTGGATGCGAATGGATTTTTATAATAATCAATTTCCATATCTTTCTCACCGAGACCATTATACAAAAATTAGAGCAGACATTCCATCTGCTCTGATTTATTTATTCACTTTTTTTAACCGGATAACTTTTCTACCTTATCCAATTTTTGTATCATCCACATTATGATTTTATTCTATTCATTTTCCTTAAGCATTTTCTCAAGTATGACCATATATGAGTATCTTTAAGTTCCATGACTTAGATTGGATGATATTCTTAACATTTCAAGTACTCTATCCTTTTTGTGATTATTCACTCGATAAAAACCCTTTATCTAAATCCTATTTCCTTTTCCTGTTAAGTTCCATTGAATGTTTTTTCTAGAATTCTTCTAGCTTAACTTTTGGAGCCTTCTCTCCATAGCTTCAACTTTTTATAGTTAAAACATTCCGTTTCAACTCTATGTTATTGTCATCTTCTCACCGCTCTCTTTTTGTCTTAAGAGAAGTTTTCTCTGCTCTTACTTCTCTTTACACTTTCATTATATACAAGAAAAACAAAAAGAAAAGGCAAGTGGTAAAACTTGCCTTTTAGCTGGTAAAACCGGTTACTTCATCGATATTTTTCGTTTTTTTCCTCTCGAAACCGGAATTAAAACTTTGTTTATTAATTCAACTTCATCTTTGTACCAAGCCACAATATATTTGGAATTCACAATATACGACACGTGTACACGTAAAAAGCCAAACTCTTTAAAAATTTCTTCAAGTGCATTCATACTATCACGCTTATGAAAAACGCCTTTTTTCGTATAGAAATACACCATCTTTTCATTCTTTTCCAAATAATAAATATCTTCATACGCAAGATTCATACGAACCCCATCATAATTAAATTCATATACATGACTTTGAATACACTGTGAACGAATCATTTGATCATAAGCCGAAATATCAACTGCGATATTATCCTTTGATATATAAAACACACGACTTCTTTCATCATCACCACGCGTTTTAATGGGATTTTCGCACACATAAATCACAATCGCATTGGGATTATCATGTACAAATACACTTTCAATTCGACTCGTCTTAAACATTTCATCAAACACAAACAATTGATAGTCTTCTTCCTTCATTCGTTTCGCAAGATCACTCGCCTTTAAGTAATGACGAAAACACCAATCCTCATGCATAAACAATTTAGATAATTGAAAAACGATGTCCTTAGTTTCTTTTTCATATTCTAATATGGCTACTTTTATCATACTTATAATTATAAATAGTGATCTCGTTTTAATCAAATGTAAACCATTTCAAATTATTATTCTTTAAAGTCACGAATTAAAATCAAATCCTTAACAATTTCACGAGCACTAATCGTTAATATAATTTTTCCCTTTTCCTTAGTGGCCCCTCTAGGATCTCCACCAATCCCAATGGGCTTTCCTTGTTCAGTTACCCAATCTGTAGCTAGCCAAGATAAATGTGCTTTCATGGCCGTATTTTTAGGAATACCCTTTTCACTAGTTTCTAATTTAACTAAACTTTCGTCAATCGCCATAACCATAGAAGTTTCCATTTCTCCACCATGAAAATCAAATGTATTCCCTTTAGAAATCGTTGCCTTTACATCTGGATGATCAAAGGCTCCTGAGTTCAATACAAATGGATACACTTTAAAATCACTTCTTACTTCTCTAGAAATTAAATTGGCAATCGGTGTATTGCCTCCATGACATACAAGAAAAGCCAGCTTTTTAAATCCATGATGCGCTAGACTTTCACATATGTCATACAACATATGATAGTAAGTCATAGGTTTAAAAGTAATGGATCCACAAAAGTCTTTATGTTCTGTACTCAATCCGACAGGAATAACTGGAAACAATACTAAATTTATGTCCTCGTTCTTTAACTCTTTTTCAATATAGTCACACATTGCACCGGCAATGAGTGTATCCGTACCAAGTGGTGCTTGATTTCCATGTTGTTCTAATGCGCCTAATGGAATCAAAACAATTGTGTTTTCTCGATCAACTTGTTCCATTTCTAAACGCGTTAATTCTTGATACTTACAAATCATACTTATTTTGCCTCGTAGATAAATTTAAAGCTTGGACGAATGGCTGCCAATCTTTCCATCAAAAAATATCCAATGATGTAGTTAGCTGAGATTTTGATCAAGTTAAATGGAATTGTCGCAAGCGCAATAAATGAAGTTAAATCTTTAATACTTGGATTTACAGAACCTACCATTTGTACAACCGCATCAAGTGGCATACCCATGGCCTTTGCATATAATGGCAAAGTAATACATGCATTACAGAAACATGCGAATACGGTACGAATTAGAATTCCAACTACTAAAGAAACAATAACAGCTTTTCTTGTTTTATTCATCTTCTTGTACACAAACCATGTTGGTAAAATAAACAGGGCAATGCCTAAAAGATTTGCGAGTTCACCTACATAAGCTGTATTTGTTCCTACTGTCACAACTTTTACAACTAATTTAATGACTTCAACCAAAGCAGCTGATACAGGCCCTAAACTAAATAGGGCAATAATACTTGGCACATCACTAAAATCAATCTTGTAGAACGGTGGCATCATTGGTAAAGAAAATTCCAGTGACATCAAAGCTCCTGCAAGACCTGCAAGCATCGCCGTTAATACAATTGTTTGAACATTCCATTTTTTCATCTTTTTACCTCCTTTTGATTCGGATAAGCTCTTCCAAAAGGAAAACCCCAAGAAAAATCTTCTCGGGGTCTAAAAAAATACAAAAAATACTTTTGTGTCTTCTACCATCCAGACTATACTGTCGGTCTTGGAATCACACCAAGTCAGCCACTTGCGTGGGTCGCGGACTTTTACCGCCGGTAGGGAATTGCACCCTGCCCCGAAGAACTCATTGAATCTATGTTCGTGAATAAAATAGCACATAATCTTTCATCATGCAACTAATTTGTTCATTTTTTCACAATATCAAATTTATCTTGCGAAAAACAAGGACATACATTTTCACACGAAGCTATGACAGAACTAGCTAAATGACTACCTATCTTCATAGCCTCAAGCATACTCTTACCATAAGTTAGTCCAGCACTTGTCCCAGCACAAAATGCATCTCCTGCTCCTGTTGTATCCTTTACCTCGATTTGACGAGCCTGACAAAAGCCGCTTTCACCATTGCTTTTCACATATAAAGATCCCGCTTCACCAAGTGTTACAATCAAAGAGTTAAATTCGGATTGCTGCAGTTCATCAATCAATGTATGACATAATTCTTCTGCTGATATCTCTTTAAAATCTCTTGAAAAAAGAATACTCGATTCTAATTGATTACAGATCAAACAATCAAATTGCTTCAAAAGATCTTTTCTTTCAATCGCAATATTCATATTGCTGACAACACCAAATAATTTTTTATTATGTTTTTGACATAAATAAACAACTTTTTCAACAATTTCCTCATCCATATCTATTTCAGCCACCACAGAATCGCTATTTTCAATAATTGCGTCTCCATTTTCTTCTAAAATTGAATAGATCGGCATTAAATTCGGACGATGAGATATTGAACCCGCTAATTCTCCATTATGATCAAAAACAGCTAGCCATGTACCCATACCGTTTTCGATAGATTTCATATAATCTGTATTCACATTTCGATTTTGCAATCTCTGTTTAACATCTTCTCCTAATGCCGTATTATCAACAATACTAACAAATGTTGAGTTTAAACCTAAATTCGCAATATCTTCTACAACATTTCGTGCTACACCACCATGAATATACTCAATATATCCTGCATTTCTCCCATCAGGAACATATATATCTTGTGGAAAGCCTTTAATATCCACAAAAATCGCACCTACTACGACAATTCCATTCTTTTTTTGAATCACGTTATTTTTCACCTTTCATCTCAAATAAGATATCTCTTAATTGTGCTGCTCTTTCGAAATCTAGAGTACGAGCTGCCTCTTTCATTTCCTGCTCCAATTCTTTGATCATCTTTTCCTTTTGTTTTGCCGGCAACTTTTTCTTCTTCAAATACTTAGCTGCCATTTCCTTTGTTTCTTTAGAACGAACGACATCATGGATTGGTTTGATAATTGTCTTTGGAACAATTCCATGTTTTTCATTATATTCCATTTGAATCGATCTACGTCTTGCAGTTTCATCCATGGCTTCCTGCATACTTTCTGTTATCTTATCTGCATACATAATAACTTTACCTTTGGCATTACGTGCTGCACGACCAATGATCTGAATTAAAGACCTTCGTGATCTTAAAAAGCCTTCTTTATCTGCATCTAATATTGCGATCAAGCTAACTTCTGGAATATCCAAACCTTCTCTTAATAAGTTGATACCTACAAGTACATCATATTTACCTTGGCGTAAATCATGAATGATTTCAGTACGTTCAATCGTTGTAACTTCATGGTGTAGCCATGCTACCTTTAAATCCATATTCTTTAAATAGGAAGTTAAATCCTCTGCCATACGAACCGTCAATGTCGTGATCAATGTTCTTTCATGTCTTTCAATACGCTCCTTGATTTCATCTACCAAATCATCAATCTGCCCTTCAATAGGACGCACTTCGACTTCAGGATCTAATAATCCTGTTGGACGAATGATTTGTTCAACAATTTCTCCATGCGTTTGATCCAATTCGTAATCACCCGGTGTTGCAGATACAAAGATGGCATTTTTAATCAATCCTTCAAATTCATTAAAACGCAAAGGACGATTATCCAAAGCACTTGGAAGTCTAAATCCATAATCCACTAATACTTGTTTTCTTGCACGATCTCCATTATACATACCTCGAATTTGTGGTAACGAAACATGGCTTTCATCTACAACAAGTAAATAATCATCTGGGAAATAGTCAAACAATGTATAAGGCCTTTCACCTGGTTTTCTGCCATCAATATGCCTTGAATAGTTTTCAATACCTGGACATACACCAAACTCCCTTAAGGCCTCTATATCATAGCGACATCGTTGTTCTAAACGTTCTTTTTCTAATGGTTTACCCTGCTCATCAAAGTAGGCTAATCTTTCATCCAATTCTTCTTGAATGGTATCTGCTGCATGATTGATGATATCCATACTTGTCGCATAACCATTAGCTGGATATATAATATATAGCTGATAAGACTGATTGACATGTCCTGTTACTGGATCGACTTCACAAATTCTTTCCACTTCATCATCAAACATTTCAATTCGAATCAAATAACGATCTGTATGTCCAGGTGTGATTTCAATGACATCGCCACGCACTCTAAAAGTTCCTCTTAATGGATCCGTATCATTACGCTTATATTGTTGATGGACCAATGCCAACATCAATTCATTTCTTTCTATGATTTGCCCAGTTCGCAAAGTAAAAATCATATGACGATATTGTTCTGGATTGCTTGCACCATAAATAGAGGCAACACTTGCTACAATAATCGTATCTCTTCTTTCTAAGACACTATTTACAGCTGCCATTCTAAGCATATCCAATTCTTCATTGGTCTTTGTATTTTTATCAATATACGTATCCGTTTTTGGCAAATAAGCTTCCGGCTGATAATAATCAAAATAAGATACAAAATATTCCACGCGATTGTGTGGAAAGAATTCTTTAAATTCCGAATATAATTGTCCTGCCAAAGTTTTATTATGTGCAAACACCAAGGTTGGTCGATTGACTTGAGCAATCACATTTGAGATGGTAAATGTTTTTCCAGTTCCTGTAGCTCCTAACAATACTTGAAACTTTTTATCTTCTTTTAAACCAGAAACCAATTCTTTAATCGCTTCTGGCTGATCTCCACTCGGTTTATATTCAGACACTAATTCAAACTGATCTTTCATAGCTTCACATCCTTCTTCTCCATTATATACAAAAAGTAGGCTTATACCTACTTTTGAGCCTCTTCAATCGCTTTTTGTCTTTGTACATCATCGCTAGGTGTTTCATTTATCTTCAACAATACTTTTTCCACCAAAAGATCCCACGTTGTTTTGTCACAATCCCCTGTTACTTCTAAGCCATGATCCTGTTGAAAATTTGCCAAACCTTGAGAACTCGTATTCGAAAAATATGTATCTGTTCGATCAACATTATATCCTAAATACTGTAGATACACTTGAAGAGCTTTGGCATTATCATCCACACTATCTTTTTTAATAACATCCTTTTTCTTGAATTTGTAATAGGATGTTGTCTTAGCTTCACCAAGCTCGACTTCAATATCTGGTTTAAATCCTTTTTTATTAATACTTGTTCCATTTGGCGTATACCAATGTGCTATTGTATATTTAAAACTTGTTCCATCCGAGAATGGTACGGTCACTTGTTCTGTGCCTTTACCATAGGATGTTGTACCAACTGTAGTTACTTTATCCCCAAGATTATCTTTTAAAGCCCCAATCAACACTTCGGATGCACTTGCCGTATTTTCATTTTGTAAAACAACAATTTTATCCATCTTTACCTGATTGAATTCATCTTTTGTCTTTTGTTTGGTCACTTTTCCATTCTTATCTTTTTCTGTAAATACAACTGACTTTTTTGGAATCAAAGAACTTGAAATTTCTAATGCAGCATTTAAATAGCCACCACCATTATTACGTAGATCCAATACTAATTTTTTGATGCCTGCATCTTGTAGACGAGTCAATGCTTTTGAGAAATCTTTTCCACTATTTTCTGAGAAACTCGATAAAATAATTTCTCCATATCCTTCATATATATTGCATACAACTGTTGAATCAAAAGTACCAGGAATTAAATTTGTAGTATATTCTTTTCCATCACGAAGATATTTTGTCTTCACGCTCTTTCCTTCATGCGCCTTAATATATTTAATGATTGTATCCGAATCATTTTCACCACATTTTAAATCATCTAATGAAATAATTTCATCATTGGGTTTTAAGCCCTTTTTATCTGCCGTTGAATTAATATATACATTGGATACTACAAAATTTTTATTCTCATTTAAATAAAAGGAAATCCCCAATCCAACATTGCTTCCTTCAAGACTGCTTGAGAAGGCTTTGGCCTGTTCCAAATTAAAATAGTTTGTATGAATATCCTTATCCAATGTAGTCATTCCTGTAATGGCTTGTTCCATTAATTTGGAATCTAAATTTTTCACTTTATTTGAATAATACCAATCCGAATTCAAAATAGAATAGATCGTATCAAATTTTTCGCGTTCTTTACTATCGGCTGATGTTGTTTTATTTAAAACAACAGGTACACTAACACCAGCACCAAAACATACGACACATAATAATATGATTAATAATTTCTGACTCTTTTTACTCATAAACTCATCCTACTCTAAAACAAAATGGGACGAATCATTCGCCCCAATAATTCTATACAAAAAGTATACGAAACAATTTTTTATTCTGCAATGGTTTTTATCGTTTCATTTTTAAATATTTTCTTGCCGCAAGCAAAGAGGCAAAGCCACCAATCAAAACACCCGCAAGAATGATAGAGAATCCTACTTGAAAACGGATTGTGTTTGGTTTAAACATGGCAAACATCGGTGTAAATAATTGTCCACCTAGACTTGTATATAGCTTTTCATATCCAAAATGAACAATTAAATACGGAATTACAGCTCCAAGTAATCCAATTAAGATTCCTTCTACAATAAACGGATTACTAATAAAGCCATTTGTAGCACCTACAGTTCGCATGATCATGATTTCATCTTGCCTTGAATCAATTGTTGTGCGAATCGTATTATAGATCAAATATAAGGATAATATGACCAACAATGCAACAAGGCCCAAACCAATTTTTTGAATCATATTCAACATTTCAACTAAAGAAGTGACACTATCTCCACCAAAAGCTGTACTCGCTACACCATCGATTTTCTTGATTTGTGCACTTGTTTTACGAATGTTAGAAGCATCCTTTAGATAAACAAAGAACGCATTTGACAAAGGATTCGAGTCTCCTCTATATGCTTTAAAAGCCGAACCTTTTTCTTTGATCATCAATTCCAATTCATTGTCTTTGGATGAAAATTCAACTTTATCCACATTTTTTAATTTGGAGATTTTATCATTTATATCTTGCATAGAAGCTTCATCCTTTATATCCTCATTTAATATGACATGAATGCTTAAATCTTTTTGTACGTCATTCGAAAAATAATTCACATGAAGTCCTATAATTAGAACAGCTCCAATTAATAATAACGTAATACCAATTGCGCTAATGGCGGAAAAACATAACATGATATGTCTTTTCATTTGTAAAAAGGCATATTTAAGTTCATATAAAAAAGTTCTTAACCCTTTCATAGACTCTTATACCCACCTCTATTCGAATCGTGAATCACATATCCTTTATCGAGCATAATCGTACGTTTTTTAAAACGATCCACCAAAACTTTATCATGTGTAACCATCATAATCGTCGTATCAAGTTTTTTATTGATTTTTTCAAGCAAGGTAATGATTTCTAAACTTTTTTCTGGATCTAGATTTCCTGTCGGTTCATCCGCAATCAAAACCATTGGCTTATTTGCGATGGCACGCCCAATTGTGACACGCTGTTGTTGTCCACCAGATAATTCATCTGGATAGCTTCTGGCTTTTTCTTTCAAGTCTACAAGATCTAAGACTTCCATGACACGTTTTCGAATTTGTTTACGTGGCATACCCACAACTTCTAGAGCAAACGCAATATTTTCATAAACAGTTAGCTTAGGTAATAAACGATAATCTTGAAAAACACACCCAACATTACGTCTGTAGTATGGAACTTTTCTATGTTTCAATGCACCTACATTGACTCCACCTACAATAACAGTTCCTTCATCTGGAACAATTTCGCCATTTAACACTTTGATCAATGTTGACTTTCCTGAACCAGTAGCTCCAATCACATACACAAATTCACCTTTATCAATATGTAAATTTACATGATTTAAAGCATGTACCCCATTGGGATATGCTTTTGAAACATCTTTTAAATCAATCATAATGTTCCTCCTAACTAAAGAACTTTTCTGGTCTTTCTCGACATGGTGCTGCACTTCCTGCTTCACAAGTACTTCCTCCAGACCATCCTGTTCCCCACGCAAAATCAGCTCCGGCACTAAAGCGAGCTACCGCATCACTAACAGACATCGATCCTAGATTATAAACTTCAATATGTGTATGTGCTCCACTTGAATTTCCTGAATTTCCAGATAATGCGATTGTTTGTCCTTGTGAAACACTCTGTCCTGCACTTACATAAATGCTTTGCGATAAATGGAAGAAACTTACGGCATATAATGTGCCATTCACATTACATAACATTTGAATTGTATTTCCTCCACCGGCAGGATAACCTGTCCAGTTACCTAAATAACCACTATTACTTCCTACTGGAGCTGCGGCATATAAAATAACACCACTTGCTGGAGCTACAACAGCCGTTCCTACAGGAGCTGCCCAATCTAGACCTAAATGAAGCCCACCACTAGCATAAGCCCATGTACCAGCACTTTTACTTCCTCCTTGTACGGGTTGTATAAAGCCTGAAACCGATTCAATGGTACCAGAGAAGCTTGTTGAAATCACAAAATCACGAATCGAACTCATATCTACTTGTGCAGATCTTTTTTCCGCTTCTAACTGAGCGATTTGTTTCTGATATTCTTCAACTAGCTTGTTATAAGATTCCTCTAATTCACTTGCTTGTTTCTTTTGGTTTTCTAATTCTGCCTTTTGACTTTTTGCGTCTGCATCTAAACGCTTTTGTTCATCTTGCTGCAAAACAAGTTCTTTCTTTAATTTATTTAACTTTTTAATTTGCGACTGATCATCTTCAGTAATTCTTTCGACACCTGAAATACGACGAAGCATATCACTCAAACTGTCCGATCCCATAATCAAATCAATAATCATATTTGTACCAATCGTTGTTTGTTCATTTTTCATTCGCGTTTCAATTTGTTCATTCCAAGCTTCGATTTCAGTTTCCTTGGCCTTGATTTTCGTTTCAAGCTCTTCAATATTCTTTTCAATCATCTCAATCGATTTTTCTTTTTCACTAATTTGTGTTTGTAGATTTGTAACCAATTCTTTTTGTTCCTTAGCTAGCTTTTCCATTTTTGAAGTATCACTCTGCAAAGAAGCTATGCTTGAATTATAAGAATTAATACTATCTTGAAGATTTTGTTTACGATTCTTTTGATATTCCTGAAATCCTTGACAAGCTTTTACTCCCGATTGAGAAGTTTGCGCTTGGCTACACTTGGCATACCAAGTTTCTGTATCCGAATAGTCTTCGGCTGAAACAGGCATAATCAATGAGCAGGCCATAGCTAAGCTTAAAAAACCTGCACCAGCTCTATATTTTATCATCGTGTCCACCTCAAATATTTTCTAACTGCCAAATAACTTCCTAGCATTCCTACAACCATTCCAATCAAAAGAATGCCACCAGAAGTAAAAAGTACGAATGGATATGGTTTTAACATTGTCATCATATTGCTAAAAAACATACCATTCAACACATGGTATAAACCTGTATATCCAAATATACAAATCAAAACAGGGCCTAAAGCACCCCAAAATCCAATAAAAATTCCTTCTAATACAAATGGAAAAGAGATGTACCAATTATAAGCACCAACTGTTCGCATGATTGCAATCTCATCTTTACGTACTAAAATCGTCATTTTAATCGTATTTCGAATCAAGAATACGGCAATCAACACCATAAGTCCTACAAAGACACTTCCCCATACACGGATATTCTTAAACAATTGAATCATCGTATTGATTGCACTACCTCCATAGGTAGCCTTAACAACACCATCCATCTTAGAAATTTTTTTTGTCACCTTTGAAATTTTCGTATTATCTTTTAATTCCACATTTAAAACATCATATAAAGGATTTTTATCCTTCCCTTTATATTGTTTAAACATAGGACCGTTTTCTTTGATCAACGCATCCAGTTCATCATCTTTACTTGAATATGTGACTTTCTTTACAGAAGACGTAGAAGCAATCGAATCAGATAATTCACTAATTTCTTCATCTTCTAGTGTTGGATTTAAAGAAACTTGAATCATAAATTCATTTTCAATTTGATTGGTAAATCCTCCGACATTCACGTAAATCACAAATATAAACAAGGCCATCAATAAAGCAATGCCAATCGATACAATGGAAGAAAAAGTCATTGAGAAATGACGATGCATATCTTTATTGGCATTACGCACTAGTCTTGGTAAACTCTTAAAAAATAGTAACATTTTATCACCTACATCACTAATTATAACACAGCTATCAAATTGACCTACAAATCACAAAATTTCACATACACCTTAATTCTAATTTTTCCATGTGAAAATAACATTAAAGCCGAAAAAAAAGATCGAATTTCTCGATCTCTTATAAACTTTGACCTACCGCATCTGCTTTTTTAATAGCCGCAATAAACTCTTCTTTTGTGAATGGGAAAGGTGCATTTTTCCACTCATTTGTTTTTGTAGCTGCTTGGGTCAAAGCTTCTAAATGGCTTTCATTCAAATCCATATCCGCTAAAGTCACTGGTAAGCCGATTGATTTATTGAATTTTGCCATTTTCATTAAGTTTTCTTCGTCTTTGGCATATGCATACAATACTAATACACCAAAAGATACTACTTCACCATGTAAATGGTGTCCGTTACGTGCAATTGAGCAGCTTCCATTATAGAAGGCATGTGCAATGCTTGAATTATAATAATATTCTGGTTGGTTTGTTAAGTTTGAAACGTATCCAGTGGATACAACAATATCCAAGGCGATGGCTTCGATTGCAGCTGAATTTGTGTCATTTTTACAATCTTCCATACCTTGTTTACCATATTTCAATAATGGTTCTGTACATGTTTTAGCTAATGCCAAACCCATTGTAGCTGTATGATCTAAAGTCTTTCCTTGTGTTGCGAATTCAACTTCACATTGTTTAGACAAGGCATCCCCAATTCCTGCCCAAAAATATTCGCTTGGTGCTTTTGCGATAACATCTGGATTGATAAAGATATGTGCTGGACAATGAGGGTATGAATAGTGATCCAACGCTCCATTATCATCATAGACTACGGCAATAGCTGTAGCGGCCGAACAGTTTGAACAGATTGTTGGAAATGAGAAAACCATTTTATCATCCATTTCAATGGATGCAGTTTTACAAGTATCGATAGCTTTTCCTCCACCAATTGCAAAGATAACATCGGCTTCTTGTACGTTTGGATTTGAAGTCAATTTATGAACATTTGTCATTGTGCTATCAACACCATAAACAATTGAATCTGTAATTATTATATCAGTCTCTTTAATAGCTTCACGAATTCTTGGTTCAGCAGCTGCCAAAGCTCTTTTACCACCAATCAATACAACTTTTTTAACGTTGTATTTTTCACATACACTTGGGATCTCGTTGTAACAACTTTCTCCGACTGAATAATTAGACATTTCAATTGTTTTCATAAACTTCTACTCCTTCTTTTACTTCAACATTTTCTGTATGATAATTCTTGTATACACCGACTGTTAAGAATGGAACAATGATGATTGCGATAGCTAAATATCCACAATAACCATATCCATATTTAATAATATTTGTTAATCCAGCCATTGAAATCGTCATAGATACTACAATAATAAATGCAGATACAATGATTCTTTTCTTTACTGGATTTTCTACATTTTTTAAAACACGAATATTTTCAAAGCGAGCCACAAATCCGAATGTTGTTGTTACTGCTGTAGAAATTAAGCAAAGTAATAAACAAATACCATATACAACAACCATCCAGTTGGCATCCATCGCATTTAAACTTGTCAATGTAGGTAGAGTTGTTTCTCCATAAACACCCTTCCAAGAAATTAACATCAATACACTTAATACTAATGCGACAGCATTCATCACAAATGAGATCCACATTGCTTTTGAACAAGATTTACGATCTGGTAAGATAGCTCCACAAGCAACGATTGTTGGTAATGTCACACATTGAAAGCCTGCATATGTAAATGCATTTAAGATAGCTTTAGGCATATTCATAAAACCATTTACAGTAAAGTCATTTGCTAAAATAGCTCCAATATTTTGACCTTTCATAATTCCCATACCATAAATAACTATGGCTGTTACCAAAATAGCCATACCCATATATGTACTTGCCATTCTTACAACACTTGCACCAAAAATGGTTAAGCAAAGAACAACGATTCCAACCGCAACGACACAAGCATAATAATTAAATCCAAAGTATTGTTGTAATGCACTTGCAGCTCCACTAATAGCTGCTGCAACAGCCATCAAAACCATGATATTAAAGAAGATCTCAAATAAGATTTCCAACTTATCAAATGGATGATATAAGTTTTCAAACAATTCCTTTGCGCTTGTCAAATTTCTCTGGTTATACATCACCATGGCTTCTCGCATTGTCAATATCAATAGCAACATAGCTATTATGGCACTCACAATACCAGTCCATCCTAAACCTACATAATATGTATTTGCCTGATTTCCTGTGGCAAATCCACCTCCAGCATGTGCTGAGAATAATACGGCGCCTACTGAAAATATCGCCATCTTTCCAACTTTTTGTGCTTTCATACTTTTCCTCCTATAGCGTGCACAACAAGCTAACAAAAAAACCAATCGTTTCTTGCTGCCTGTTAGACAGAAGAGACGAAAGGTTAGAATTACAATACTTCCGCGGTACCACTCTTCTTCATTCATTTAAGAATGCACTCATTTAGATGCTATCACATCCTGCTTCATTAACGTTAAGCCTACGTTCAAGTCTTATCAACCTGACCACTCCATGGTAAGTTCAAAGTTCCATCTCTCATGTCTTGCACCAACCGACAACTCTCTAACAAAGACTTTCCTTTTACTACTCCATTTCCTTGTGTTTTGTGCGTTTATAATATCACCACATTTTCATTTATGCAAGCATTTTCTTACATTTATTTTCAGAAAACGCTGTAATCAGAAGAAAAAAGTCCCCAAACAAGGAGCCAATTTTATATATTCAATCCTAAAATTCTTTTTTCTTTCTCAAATTCAGAAAAAACATGTTTATGCACTTTTTGAACAAACTCTATTTCTTCTTGGGAACGCTCAGAAAATCCAAGGCTTTCACTAAAATCATCAAAACTTATAAAGTTTTCAGACTGATCAAGAATCTCTTTTTCTGTGATTTTTAATGCATTATTTATTTCTTCTTTTCGTTGAGAATACGCATAACCACTATTACTTAACTCATGAAGAATACTTGCCATAACTGTAACAAAGCCATACCGCTCGATACAACTATCTAATATATCTGCACCAATAATTTTTCTTAAATCCATGAACAAAATGGAATAAAGATTATTATTATGAACTGCATATACATTATAAGTCACATGATACTTCACATCCGGTTCAATAATGTAATGACGGTTTTCATCCATTTGAAGTTCATCCTTTAAAAAACGAACACATACAATATGCTCAATGGATGAAGATTGAGGATCTAAAGAAAGTAATGAATCAATTTCTTTTTCAATAGAAGAACACACTTCATAATCATTACTTTCATCCACAATGCAATCCAATAATCCTTCTTTTTTTATTTTAAGTAAGGCATCTTTAAATTTCATACTATCCTCATTACAAAATAACAGTTGTTCCAACTAGAATAATTGATAAAAGCTTATTCAAATTATCTTGCGAAATACGAATGCAGCCAGAAGTAAATGTATCATTCGAGCTGATTGAAGATGCATTTTTATAATCCGTTACACTTGCCTCATACATATCACTATGAATAAAATAATCCTCAAATACCACAATATATCCAAAGAATTTAACTGCATCATATCCAGGACGATATCCACTTACATATTCTGAATCAGACACTTTTTCCACTTGAAATACGCCATAAGGAGTAGGTGATTTTTCGCCACCAAACAAACAAGGCATGGAGTCAACCTTTTCAAACATCGTATATTCACTAGAATCAAAATCAGAACGAATAGAGTAATACTCATTCAATTTAGAATTCAATACTTTAGAATATACTTCTAAACAAGAATCCGTTCGATTTAGTTTAAGTAAATACTGATCATTACTTAAACTATTCGTCTTAAAGATAAATAATTTAGATTTCTCCATTTCTTTTAGCCTCTCTAATTTTTTCTTTAATCTTTTCTATCAACTTTTCCTTATCTGTTATCCTCTCTCGCTTATTAATTAGTTTTATACCACTAGCTTCAGCCATCCATATTAACAGTTCTGGACAACTTATAGAACTTAGATTAATTTTGTCTTTCTTAGAATCAAAATTATTAGTTGGCGTTACTTTTGTGGGTATCATTTTTTCTTTATCTTTATAACAAAAAGTTTTTTTACCATTACTCAAAATCTGATGTTTTTCTACAAATTCTTTATATAAATACCAACTAATTAAAAGATGCCACTTTTGATTAGGTTCAACGCATTCTCTTCCTTTTCCTGGTACTATTGGAAATCTAGATAAATCTATATTCTGCAGGACTTCTGATTCACCAATATCCTTTTCACTTAATTTAAGTATATAATCTGCAAATGCACTATCATCATCTTTTATAACATCCTGATAACTTTGAATTGAATCAGCTAACTTCATATAATCTTGGTTTTCAATACTATAGAACCGTATATATTGATCTGACAAAGGATAATGCATTTCTTTTTTATTAAAAAATTTAATTACATCCAAGTCATTAATATAAGTTTTATCTTCCATTTTATTCTGCTCCTTCACTATATTTACCACTGTACTCTTCATTTATTTTTACAAAATCAATAAATTCATTAGCTAATCTTTCAGCATAACTTTTTAAATATTCGTTCCCATCTTCAACTATATAATTACCTTTATCGTTCTTTTGAAATTTAATGTTCTCAATATTAGGGTTATAGCAATAATTATTCATTCCAAAATGCGTTTCTGTAACTGAAATAATATTTTTCAATTGCCCTTTTTCTGAATCCGGTGTATGTGGATAACAAATTCCATTTTCATTGACATACGTACCTATGCATCTATCAAACTGTGGACAAGATAATATGCAATGAATTCTGTTATCCTCTATAAAAAAACGCATAAAATTTAATTCATATTTATTTCCATTTATCATTAGTGGTATATACATATATAAGCGAACTTTTTCTAAATATTCTTTTAGAGTATCCGCACATTCACTTGGAATAGATATTTTCCCATTATTTCCACCCCATATATAGCATTTATTATCTTTCTCTTGTTTCTTTTTTATAAAATCTTCCTCTGTATCAATTTTTTCACAATTTAAATGCTCTGCTAGTTGATGTATTGTTAATTCTTTTAAGTTACCTATAATCGTATTAAGGCTTTTCAAAACTTTTTCCTCTTTAGGTATTATATGTACATTTTGAGAAGATTTACGTATTTCGTTATCATATATACAGATTGAATCATCCACTTTATTTTTTATTGATGAAACATACAAATTTCCTGGTTTAAATTTATGGCAAGAGAACATTATTTGATTTTTTTTAATTATTTCATTACTCATGACTTTTTACCTCCTATTTCCACTCTTCATCATCATGACTACCCATGACACTACAAAGGCTGCTATGCCTATACATGATATTTCTAATGCTGCCTGTATTTTATTGGTTCCTCCACCTACTAAATCAACAATGGTTAATACAGAAGCAACAATTGAAATCAATCCAAATACGGCAATAAATGTTGCTATATAATTTTGTATTTCATTAGATTTTCGATCTAATTCATCTTTAATTAATTCAATCTTTTGTTCAATTTCTTCTAAAGCTTCATTTACACCATTTACTACAATTAAATTTCGATATGTTTCACAAACATTATTCCACCTAGAAACTTGTGAAGGAGCTAGTGTTCCTGAAGCTCTAAATTTCAATGCTTCTTGTTTTAAATTTGATACATTTTTAAAATAATGTTTATGCTTAGAATCACTCAACGTATTCTGCATCTTTTCATTTAGTAACATACAAGTATTTTTTTGATGAAGCACTAACATTGTCAACAATAAATCATCTTTTGCTTCTTCGATAATATTTCCTTCATTTTCCACAGCATATACATACGATATAGATTGTGAAGAAATACAAGCACACCACCTATACGTCTTCTTTTCTACATCTCTAGCACCGTAAGTATAGGCAATATCTTTTTCTGAACTATCTTCAAAATCTTCTGATAAATCAATGATTTTATGTTCATTAAAAGCAACTTGTTCAGCTGTTTTTAAATTTTTGAATCTTCTAGTAACCAATCCAATATTAAATAAATACGTTTCCTTAATTGCCAATTCATCCGATCCTACGTATAATTCAAATATTTTTCCATACTCTTTTGCTTGAATATTTTTAATAGACGCAATAACTTCTTTTCTTAAATCATCCCTTTTATCATCTACGTACCCTGGATTTATAAAATGATACACATCTCTCCATTGATTGTTTTCATATGTAATTAATAAATCTAAAAAAGCAATTTGATTATCAAATACAATCAGCTGTACTTCCTCAATAGGAAGAATCATTCCATTTTCAAAATGAATATCTGGAAACTTTTTATTTAAAATATATCTTCGAACAAATCCATTTTCCTTTTTACACTTTTGTACCAATAAATCTGCAAAATTAATCGAATCAAAATCCACACTTTGCGCTTCTTCTATTTCTAAAGATTTTAAATCTAAATGTATATCGTACTTCAAAGGAAATATAATATATGTCCCTCTTTTTGCCTGGCCATAGATTTCCCTGTTCAACTTAAACTCAAGCATTCCCTCACTCCTTTGTCTCTAGTATACACCGCCAAAATATTTAATAAAAACGTTTTCTTATCTTGCTATCTTGAACTATATTCTTGCCTAACTGCATGAATATATTCTTGATGGATCTCATCGTTTATTTTGGCAACATAACGGCTGATTACACCCTTTGTTTTTTCTTCGAACTTTTGCTTTTCTTCATAATACAATTTTTCATCATCAGACATATAAAAATCTTCGTCAAGCAATTCATGAACTTCTTTTTTTGTATATAGATATTTCTCATCCATAGACCTTTGTACTCTTTCTTCCAAAGCCTTTACCTTATTTTCGCGGTCCTCTGGATATAATCCCCAGAAAAATATCTCGGAAAGAATATGTGCTGCGCAAACTTCTTTTCCAAACTGTTCAATAGAATTTTTGGCAATTGTATAATTTGCCATTTCATTCATCGAAATATGATTATATGCATAGTATTGTAATCTAACCTCTCCTTCATCATCGAACATATGGAAATCTCTATCTAAAATTGGAAACACATCGTCATCATCTACCGCAATGCTTACAAAACTCTTTTTCTTTTTATTTTCAAAGTCATCTTCATCTGAATTATAAAAAATAAATATTGTACATGGATTTGTATCCATATTCGGTTTGCATTCTGTAAATAAATGAATGTTATCTTCTATCACCTTTTTTAGATTTGGTAGTGCCTCATATTTTTCTAAAAACGTATTTTCATAATTACTAGCACTAAATGAAAAATCCATCAATAAAAAGGCATCGATAACACGAGTTACATCAACCCCAGCCATTAATTCCTTTATGTTCATACTGACTCCTTTACATATCCTGGTTTATTTTCAATGCACCCACAAATTGGAGATCGCAAAAATCTTCTATTTCCTGAATAATGAATAAAAGGTTCAATAACGCTCTTATAACTCTTTTTGTAAATATCCTCCCGAATCCAGAATATATCTCTATATTTGAATAAACGATATCCTTTTATAGGCGTTTCAAAGTTATATCCAGTTTCTTTATTTCCAAGATTACAATTGAATAACTGTTCTAAAGAATTCATAAATTCATCTTCATCTATATAATCCAGCCTTCCTTTGAGCTGAAAATCATAATTTACGATAAAAGGTTCCTCATTCTCAAAAAACAATATAATTTGTATGTAATTACGAAAATCTTCACCAACTGGTAAATATTCAATTTCCCAAACAGCTGCCCGTTTCATTTTATGAATGATATCACCACTAAGATTCTTTATATCTAAATTCTTTTCAACATAAGGCTCACAATATACATGTATCTTTTCATCAAGACGAATACAGGTCTTTTCATCCTCATTGATCTTGCAACCATAAATATCTTGATACGATTGTTTCAACGCTATTTTCCATCGATTGAATATCGATATTATATATTCCACATCTTCTTTAGGTTTTTCATTTTTCATTCTTTCATATCTAGAACGAAAATCATTATAAACTGCTTTTGGCATGAAACAATGAAGACCTGGCTCTTGATAGCATTTCCATCCCTTAGGGATTAATCGCCAATTAAAATAAAATAAATCTCCCTGATCTATCTTTTCCTGATTGGCCATAGATTCGAAAAAAGGAATCACTCTTTCAAAACGACCATCTCTTAATTCACTGATATTTAAATAGTATACTTTTCCTTCTGAAGTCCAAAAAGTTATACATGGTTCATCTTTTACAAAACCAGAAAAAGAAACAAAGTATTCGTAATAAATCACTTTATCCCAAAAATTAGAAGGTAAATTCTTATATTCAATGAAGTTGATCAATTATTTTTCCTCCTTGTATTTTGTTTTAAATACATTTGATATAATTCCAAACCTTTTACACCTGCTAAATCACTACAAACATCTATTCTTTCTTGAATAATCGGTAATATAATATGAGCTTTGGCATCTGCTACTTGTAAAAGCATCAATTTTTGAAATTCTTCAAACGAAGCTATCTTCATGTGTCTATTAACATGTTTTAATTTTCTACTCACACGATCATCATGATATTCGACATAGTAAAGTAATCGTTTTGCATCCGTTGCATTTATACAACTTAATTTAGGAATGATAATATCTCTCACGATTTCCATACTTCTTTTAGGATGTCCGTAATAATGCATACTTGTATCATTTGGTTTTGTTGGTTTACATTGACAATCCGGTTTTCCAATATCATGAAATAAAGCAGCCAGATAAAGCATATCATCCTCTAAATTTCTAGGAAGATTTGCAACAACATGTAAAGAATGCACCCATAAATCATACTGATGCGCATGATTCTTCTGATCAAAACCAACCATAATTTTGAGTGTAGGAATCAATTCAATAATCTCTTCTCTATATTTATCAATATCTTCGGCATTCTTTGCCGTCTTCAATAGTTTAATCAATTCATTCCATTTCATAGTTTTCATCCAATCTAAATAAATCTTCAATACTGTGAGCATTTAAAACCTTTAATTTATTGTTTTTAATCCTTTCAAGATATTGTTTCAAATACTTTTCGTTCTCCATCATATACATTCTAGAACTTTCCAATACATTCATAGTATCCTCACGTTGCCAAGGTGCATCGCTGATCAAATAATCACGTAATAGTTGATAGGATTCCTTATACATCTCTGATTTCCCCATATTCTTAAAGTTTTGAGACTTTAAAAACAAAGGATTTAAGTATTTGATTTTCCATAATCCATCTATATCCAAATAACAAGTTCTGAGATAACTTGCTTGAATTTCATATCCAAACAAGTTTTGATATTCCTCTTGAGACATCAAAACCATATAATAATTTTCATCATACGTATATCGAACAATGTCGCCTCTATTAAATCGATTTGGTATATGGAAAAAGCCATATTCAAACCTTGTTTTATTTTGGAAATAATCCCCTTCCCGAAAACAATCATTCATTATTCCATGATCAAAAATTTCTTTACCAACAACACAATTTCCTTTCACTTCTTGTTCAGTAGTTATAGATGGTGACCAATACATACGACTTTATGTATCTTTCATGCAATATTTTGCTATACTCAAAATTTCCCCTCTTTCATAGCGATATTGATCAACAAAATTATTCGCATCCGTATATTTTAAAAACATAGAAAGAATTTCATGCCGATCATCCTTTACTACAAAAACAAAGCCATCTTTACTATTTTCAAAATTCTCTAGTTTTAAACGCATAAACTTTAAACGTTCTTCAATTTGTTTCTTTAACGATTCATCTGACTTTCTTTGTAATTGATGAAGCATACATATTATATCTTCTTCACTGATGTGTTCATCATTATAAAGAATTGTAGCTTGTTGAAAAGGCGTTAAGTCTTTTAATATTTCTTCATATGCGATATTATTCATTTTTCCACTTCCATAAATTCTAATATTCGATTTAAACTCACAGGAAAATGCGCGTTACCATCTACTCCTACATCATACCTTTTGATTCCCTGCTCTTTCATTTGCATGTTATATTCAAAGCCATTATGCTGATGTCCATGTAGATGAATAGATCCATATCTTGATTTCGGCCATTCAGGCATTGCATAATGCATCAAAGAAACGCTTGTTGAACAATATCCTTTTAGTTCCAAAAAATCATAGATGCCTTCAAATAAGCTTTTATCATATTTCTTATCATGATTGCCACGAATCCGGATTTTATGTCCATTCAGTTTTGAAATCAAATCATTCGCTTCATCCAATGAAATACGATGTGTTGTATCGCCTAACAAATACACAGTATCGTTTTTATGTACCATACTATTAAAATTACGAATCAAAACTTTATTCATTTCTTCCACATTTTTAAAAGGTCGATTACACATATGAATAATAGCTACATGGCCTAAATGCATATTACTCGTAAAATAAATCATATCTATTTCCTCATCCATCGTTTTTCAACGTCATATATACGATAATCATAAATATTCCAAGTATCAAAAACTTTTCTAAACCGTTTAGACTTACTTGTTAATACATCAAAATCTGTTTTTCTTACAATCTTATTTGCCATTCTTTTACTTGCTTTTTTTGAAGTATTACTATCTTTAAGCACCGGTGTTTTCTTGTAGCTTCTTGACATAAAACTCCTCCATTGTATCTAAGCATAAACATGCAAGATTTTGGCCAAATACACAACCACCATCTATACAAATATGATGATTTTTCTTTAAGATTTTTCCATCTGCAGTTGGAACATGTCCTGTTATTAAATAAGCATCTTTAAATGCATTGTTGGTATAATCTGTTTTTTCAAATAAAACATTCATCAAACAATCTTCTAAATGACTTAGATATTCCGGTTTCATATTCGCATGGGCTAAAATAAATCGTTTTTGATTGACTTCTACATGTTTGTATACCTCAAATTCCATTAAATAGTCTTGTAAGTCCAACAACTCCTCTTTTGATAAACGATTCAATTGTTCAAAAGTTGCTGCCCCTCCATTTTCTGTAATCCAGGAAGTTAACTTTTGAATAATATTAGAATCATTAATTGTAGAAATATTTTCTTCATTAATCTCACTTAACATAAAATCAAGACATTCATTTAACATATATTCATGATTTCCTAGAATGGGAAATACATTGCTTCTTACCATCATATCCTGAAGAATTTGTATAGATTGACTTCCACGATCAACAATATTGCCCAGAATATAAAGTGTATCCGATTCTTTAAAATCAATCTTTTCTAACATCCTTTTGTATTCTTCAAAACAACCATGTAAATCACTCATTACATAAATCATGAATATACACCTCCTGCTCATAACATCTCTTTAGCCTTATTTAAGCATCTTAAATCTTTTACAGTCAACTCCAAGATTCTTTCAGCCAAATCTTCATCAATTTTAAAATACTCCATCAGATTATAAACGGCATCTTTATATGGAATATTTTTAGTGAGTTCAATAATTTTATATGCATTTCCACCAAACAATACTATTGGTTTATAACACCGAACTCTTTCATTTTGTTCTTCCTTTTTTGAAAGAGAATTTACTACATTATTCTTATTAAAATTATACCTATTTAACATTTCAACAACATATTTTTCTGCATGCTCTAAACAAGAACATGCCTTTACAAATTCACCATACTCATATTCTGTAATTTCTTCAAGCCAATATTTTGTTTCTTTGATATACACATTATAGCTTTCTATTTTCTTTGTTTCTTCATTGATTTGGTAACGAATTGTAATCTTGATTCCATGAATTTGATTTTGTGAAGTTTTCTTGTGATAAAATACATATTTACCTAAATCCATAACGTGTTGTTCTTGCAAGTTTATTTCTAATACATTCCACTTTAAATCCGATAAGGAAAATTGATTTGCCTTTTTCATTTCTTCTTGTCTAGCCAGTTCTTGTTGATGCTTCACATCTTCTATATATCGAATTGTTTCTATCTTTGTATGCATTACCTGCTCTATGACTTCTCGATATAGAAATATGGTTTTATTTTGACAATAGTTCTTTACTTTAGAATATATATCTTCTTTCACATATACATTTGACTTTATTTTTTTTAAGCCTACATTTTCAAAGGCATAGTGATCCATATTTTTCTTTAAGATTGGATGAAGATTTTCTAAAGCGTATTCATTAAAAGGAATATGAAGAAATGACAAAATATATTCTTTGTCTTTCATAATAAAATCAATATATCCAGGTCCACCTAAGCCAGAACTATGGCTGATATAAATAAGAAGTGTCTTTTCAAAGAATTCATTATTGATATCTTTTAATTCAAATGTTTTCATATTGTATCTACAATCAAATCTTCTATTGTTGCTGCTCCTTCAATTTCATCCGTTTGCTTGCCAAGAGAAGTTGCATATTCTTTTGTCGCCTTTACAACCATTCGATCTGGATACGCACGCAATTTTCCGCTTTCAACCTTTTTTCTATGCCACACATAATCACTCATCGCCTCTAATGCAGAGGATAAAGCATTACGTTCTTTAGGTAAAGTCGCAACTTCTTGTTCAGTTATATTTATAAATGAAAAATACCACATTCCATCCCGCAATATATATCCTTTTAGCGTTACCTCATAAAAATGAAGATCCCATCCTCTTGTTTTTGCACGATCTATAAATGCACGTATATAGTCATCATCTTCTTCTATAACTGTATACTCATTTGTTCGAACATTTCTTAAAATCGTTCCACATTGAAAACAAGTTGGAATGTACACATAATGTTGTTCAAAACGTTTCCAGTCATATACTTTTTTACATTCCTCATCATACTTTTTACTATACACACACAATTCTTTTTTCTCATTAAAATCAGCACGTGCTACCATATCTTCTTCATCAACATGAAATAAATCCCTTACATCATATTTAAAAATTGTCGCTTCCTCTAATTCAGCATCGGATAATTTTGAATAGTATTCAATCGCTGACTTTGCCTTTTTAAAATGAACAAAACCTGGAATATTTTCGATACTATATACATATTTATCGTCTGCATTGTCCATAAAATCAGCATATACTTTTTGTTCATAATCCAATCGCTCATATGATTTGTTTTTTTCAACACTTCATCTTTTGTAAACCATAATTTCTTTTAAAGCCATTTTCTTTCTTCTTTTGACGCCAAAATATTATTCCAAATCAAAGTTGCTTTTTCAAAATCAGAAAATGTAAAATGAATTGAATCTAAATATTCCTGCACTTGATTAGATGGAATGAGTTTAATCATGACACAAGACCTCCTTGAAGCTTTCATAATTTCTTCCTTTAGGTATCGCAAATAAAATTGTATTTACTTTCCCTGGTGCACACTCTAAAAATAAAGAAGCTACCTTTTTAGGATCTTGTCCAAAAACACCACATCCATATGCACCTAGAATTAAAGTATCTATTTGATTCTCATTGGCAATATTATAAATAAATTTAATTCTTGATTTTAAGGCTTCTTCATTCTCTTCTTCACTCATTCCTTTTTTTAAGGCTGCTTTTCGATTAGGCGCAGCACATGTAATGACATCTGCATACTTGTCATAATCTTCTGAAAAAAAGACAATGTCTGGACTATACAAAGCTCGATTTGTATACAAAGAACAATTTAAGTGATGCTGATTCACACTATAAAATCGAGTTTGCGTACATAAGACACTATAAAGTGTACTTACATGACATAAAGCTTCTTCTTGCGCATAACTACCATTTAAATATCCTCCACCAGGATTTTTATAACTAGCAAAATTTAAAATCCCTACAAGTCCATATTGTTCTGTTATATCTTCAAATAAAGCAGAAACTGTATCTTTGGCAACCAATCGTATACTAAGCTTTGTATTTAATTTCACATTATTGAATTCTGCATGTGAGTCATATACTCTTGTCATTTTTCTTGAATGTAAAACCTCATCCGAATAATATCTTTTTACATATTCTAAATTTTCTTTTGCATCTTCTCTATTTTGAAAACAAGATTTCATCTTCATCACCTACTCTTTCAATCGAATGATATAGAATGTCAAATTTATTATTAACTTTTTTATCACAATGGAAATGTCCTGCATACCAATGTGTATAATCTAGATTCGACTCTACTTTATCTAAAAATACTTCTGTTGATTGGTCAACATTCTTTTGTTCAAATTCACTCAACAATCTTTCTGTAGGAATATATTTAAAAGGTACCGTATGTGTGAAAACAAAATCCACATGAGTATGGATATGTTTTAGTACTTGTTGTTGTATTTGCGAATCAGGTTGTTCATCACGAAACCAACGAATTCGTTGTTCTTTATCGACCGAATAAGCCCCTCCACAAACTAAAAATGTATGATCATCTATGGTGTATATTTCCCCATCTTTGGCAAACAACAGATTAGAATATTCCATCTGAACATAAACAATACCTTCATTCCACATTTTCTTTTCATAACCTGTAACCGTGCTAGCTCTTGCTTCATGATTTCCATGAACAATGAGTAATGTAGGTAAAAAACCTAAACGCCGATATAAGCCATCATTCAAACTGTGTTTGATATAAAGACTCTTATTGGTATCTATATATCCCTTTTCTTTTGGATGTACATCATAGTTTAATCCACTATCTCCTAGTAAACAGAGAATGTCTTCTTTTTTAAATTCTATATACGACAGTACTGTAAAAATTGGATCAAAATCACCATGCATATCACCCATTACATATACTGTCATAATCTAATTTTCCTTTAATTCAACAACATTTTCAAAGACACAATGAAAGTTGTCTAGTTCTTCATCAAAATGTAAATGGCCAAAATACCAATCTTTAAAGTCAACTATCTTGCGAATATGATCTAGATAAAGAGAAAACACTTCCTCTTCATCGCTAATATCCATTCCCATTTCAGCCAATACTTCATAAGGAGCTGTATGAGTAATAATATAATCCACTTTATGATTCATTTTCATTAAATTATCTTGTCCCTCTTGCATTTCTAGATGGTTAGGAATTTCTTCTTTCCACCAGGAAATACCTTCAGTTCTTTGAAACCAGTCAACTGAATGTGCACCTCCAAAGGTAAAAAATGTCTGAGTTCCTATGGTATATACTTGTCCTCGCATTAAGTGAATGATGTCATCGCAAATAAAATGAACTTTTCCCCCATGCCATTTTTCAACAGGATACTCATTAAGGGCTTCAAAATTTTCGTGATTTCCATCTACAAATAATGTTGTTACAGGCAAATCTTGTAGAATGCTTTGAACTTGTGCATCTTGATTTTGACAATCCCAAACAATTCCTGCATCCCCACAAATAATCAAATAATCTTGTTTATTCAAATTCTTTTTATGTCCAAAATACATGGGCAATTTATGAATATCTATAAGCCCATGTATGTCACCAGTTATAAATACTCTATTCAACTTTCATATCCTCTCTAGGTTCTTTGGAAACCATAATTTCAAGCATAGAAATAATTTCTAAACAATTGTGTTTTTTATCCCACCAATCAATTAAGCGAGGCCCAAATCCATAAACATACATATTGTCATATTCTTCTCCAACATATTCTATAGAACCATAATTTTCATAGTATAAAGTCTCAGAATCGCACACACTAATACGATCGATTGTAGAAATATAAGGTTTTAAATCTTTGACTGTGAATGGTAAAGAAGTTTGAATATCATTTTCTTTCTTCAAATAAATCTCCAAATAATTGAGTGCACGCCCTTCCCATCTATATTTATTATCTTCTCGAACATGTACACTAGAAACATAATATTCATCCCATGTATCAGGAATCTCTTTTCTAAATCTATATATATTATCACTTTCTTCTTCTGGGCATATTTTAATAGGATCTATTATACTAATAAATTTTCGAATTATTTTAAATGGGATCATTTTAATACCCTTACCTTTCCTTTTCTTACTTCATAAAAATTTTGATTTTCTATTTTCAAGACATTTAAATGTTTATATTTTTTTACACAAGGATCAATAAATATATGATTTTTTTCTTTATAAATGCCATGAAAATGTGAATTATGAATAATTTTAAATGTTGGTGTATGCCCTGAAATAATAACTTTTTTAAAATCAAAAAAAATTTTGGACGTGCCATTAAGTAATCATTGATATCATTGGTTTCTTTCCAATATTTACCATCAATTCCTGCATGAACAAAAATTTCATGTTCTGTTTCATAATACATAGGTAATTCTTTTAACCAATATAAAAGTTCTATATCTTTTTCTAAAATAGCCTCTTTACATAATAGATATAACATATCCGTTAAACTATCTTCCATCTTATTTGCCCGTGCAAAAATACGACTGAATTGCTCTTCCCCCAAAAAATCTTGAATCGTATAAATATCTGGATAACACTTCACATTTAAGGAAGTATAATCAAACAACCAATTTAATAACCATTCTTCATGATTTCCCTTTAATACAATCACATTGTATTTTTGATTTAGTGAATAAATGTATTTTAATGTTTTATAAGAATCAGCATGTTCATCTCCGTCAATATAATCTCCTACTAAAATCAATTGATCTTTGCTTAAATCTATAAATGTGTCCACAGCATCTTTTAATAAATCATATCTTCCATGAATATCACTTATCGCATAACAAGCCATTTATTTGCTCCTTATTTCATTTATCAACATATATTTTATTTTTGACTTTTCCTATAACCTCTGATGTATTGGCTCACATGAGACCTGCTTTACGGAATCCATATTGTTTTAATTCCATAAATGTAATTTCTACACCAAATTCTTTTAACACTAATAGCATGGCATCAACGCCTTGTTCTCGCGTACACTCTTTGATTCTTTTTACATACTCTGGATTTTTATTTAATTCTTCTAATTTTAAGGTAAGTTCTTGGTCTGCCTCTTCTTGTCTGTAAAAGGCATTGGCTATATCATCTAGCTTTTCATAGAAGTGTTCTTTTTTTATCTTATTCATACCATCTACAATAATTTCATATGGCTTCATACCACTAAAAAATTCAATGAATCCTCGTGAATATTCTTTTTTACAAACAAAATGATTTCCTGCATCAAACGCAATCTCTTTCCATCCAGGTTTGATTTTTGTCACAATATCATCATTTCCACCAAGAGATAGAAGACTCTCTTTATAGAATGTTTTAGGATGAGGCCCATTAAACTTACAACCATTGATTCCATCAAAACATTCTTTTGTTTTCTGCCAATTAGTTTCTTCATCTATATAAAAGAAGATAAAACTTTCACCATTACTTTTTAAGCATTCTATACTTCCTGCTGCTCCCATTGCTCCAGGTTCTGCAAAAATATACGCCACTACATCTTCAAATAAATTTTTTGTTAGTTTCATTGTTCTTTCTCCTCATTTTCAATTAAATCAGAAATATCTGTACTTCTGTTTTCATCAAATTTTTTATAAACAACATAATCAAACATTTCATCATAATTATTTAATAAATTTGAATTCTCCTTAAACAAACCATTTCCATGAATACATTTACCATTGCGCATAATGGCACTACCATATATACAAAGCAATATATCATCTGCATCAACATCCTTTACATAAAGCCCAATATTTTTACCCGTCGTTGCATGAATATAGAGTAAATCCTTTTTTGTCGGACTTTCTGGAAGTATTGTATGAATCCAATCCAGTACTTTCGCATCGAAGATTTGTTGTCCTTTTTGACTTACATAATAATCCATATCTGTATAAATGACTTGGTGCGCTTTAAATCGTTCATCGGGCTTCAATGGTTCATAAATGCGTGTTTCAAATTTGTCATTTCCTTTCAACCGTATAGTATTTTTCTTTTCTAATTTTTGAATCAAACGATCTAGAACTTGTTCATTTGCAGGAAATTCTTGATAATAATGCAATCGGTATAAGCAAGAATCCGGATTATTTGAAACATCAAAAACTTGAATTTTTTCATTTACCTGTACAACTGTATTGAGTCGCAAGCCCTCTGGTTTGAAGTTACAAAAGAGTACAGGCTCATGTTTTTCCCACAATGATTCTTTTACATTTACTCTTTCATGAAACGCATCAAACATACTCCAAGTGAAATTACTCATATATTATGTCCTCCTATTTAAGTAAAGCTAGTATAACGAATTCAAATGTTAGTCTTTAGAAAAAAATTTTACTGATATCAAAAAATAAAATATTTTTGATTCATTATTTTTTGTTCAATCTTATGCTTTTCATAATATTGGATTTGTTGTTTTGAAAGCATTTTATTTTCCTCCTTGACTGTATCCAAATTATAGATTAGATTTATGGTATATAAAACAATCATTATATATCATTTTTAAAAATATCAAGGAGATAGAAATGAAAGATTATTATAGCTTTTCGAACGAATTTGGAAATAGATTACAAGAACAAATGAAAAAAAAGGGATTTACACAAGAAGAATTAGCAGCTAAACTATCCGAAAAATATATGGAGTATAATATAAACGAAGAGAAGTATATAAATAGAGCTACTATTCGATCCTATATTCGTGGAAATACAATTCCTAAAGGATATGAACTCATTTTATTGGCTGAATTATTAGAGTGTGATGTAAATTATTTACTTGGAATTTCTAAAAATGCCAACATGGATGTTGAAACTGCACATCAATATACAAACTTGAATTATACCAGTGTACAATCGTTACACTATCATCCAAAACAAGCCTCATTTATCAATACTATGTTTGAAAATGAGTCCTTTCAGGATATTACAAATCGTATCAACAACATTCATTTATTGCGCATTGTAGAAACGGGTATTGAAAACTATTTATCTCAAAAAATATTAAAGAGAATGGAAAACTACTACATTGCCTATACTTGTTCGGTACAAACTCAATTTGATGCAGAAGGATTTATAAATTACCTACAAAATAATTTCAAATATTCCAATCAAGATGATATTTGTTCATTAATTCAAAATTCCATTCATCCTAATGAATTTGAAAATTTTTTAAATTGTCATGAAAAAATCAATAATTATTGGAACCATCCTATCCCAAAAAGTAATTCTGAAAAAGAAGCCTTTGTTGAATTATTAACGTTTCTTGGAGAAAACACATTTTCGTATTTTTCACAAATCACATTTCGTAAAATTCAGGAACAAAAGCTTCTTGATATTGTTAATAAAGAAATTCTAAATTACATTGATAATAAAACAAAGGAACGTCTATCGTTATTTAAATAAACTACTTTGCATTTTCTTCATAAGGGATTCTCGATAATGGAATCTCTTTTTTTGTATCTTGCCAAATTAACTTCACTTTTCCCTGTTCCATATCTTTTAAAGGACACAATTCTCTTGGAATTCCCATGAAGTTTTTAGTTCGAATAAAGTAAAATCCAAGGAAATTTTTTACAATCATAACTTTTAATGTTGGATCTACCTCAATAACTCGAACTTCATCTATATTTTCTTTTTTCTGCGTCTCATTCACTTCTTTTTTTATATGCACTTTATCGGATGAAGATGATGTACTATTAGTTGAGCTAAAATCAATGCTAATAAAGACTTTCATCAAAATCCAAATAATCACACCAAAGAAAACTACATATAAAATATTTCCAACGACAGCTCCAATATTTTCGACTACAAAAATAACGGCAGGTAAAACAATCTTTACGATAATATAAGATATCATCATATGCTTTGTCATTTCATTTGTTTCATAAGTAAATATTCCCACTAAGAATAATATACCTAAAACTGCCCAAACTACATAGTTGGCATTTCCGTTGAACAAATGCAAATAAAAACAAATTTTTGCGATCACTCCAACCACAAATAATCCAACCACAACTATTTGTTTACTCTTAGTCTGTGTTTGATAGTAATGTGTCAATATAACAATAATATTTGCTAAATACAATAAATCTACCAAAGTTGTCACAAATTTTGTAGCAGGTAGATTAGCACCTTCATGGCTAAAATTTTGATTGAATTAAATAGACTGATGAGAAAATCCACCACTTGTTGTAAATAGAATCAAACTAATAATTGTCAATAATGTACTAAATACACATATAAGTATAGGAATGTACTTAGCCGTTCCTTCTATGGGATTTTCTTTAACAAAGCAAATTGAATCATTTAATTTTTCTTTTATTTTTGACATAATTAACTCCTTTATTTCAATGTAATTGTCGCCAATGGTACCGTATGTCCGTTTCCATCATCAATAAAGGATGCAGCAACATTTTGAACAAAAACAACCCAACCCTGTGATGTTTCTCCATCTGGTGAATATAAATATTGTTGCTGATCTTCCGGCACAGGAATTAAATTTCGGTAAAAAGCTAAACTTCGATGCTCTTCATCAATCCCATAATCAGACATATTTAAAACATAAATATATGCTCCTCCCCCTGCAGGATAAGGCGTGTTTGGCATGTAAGAGCAATAAAAAGCACGTAATCTAGTAATTCCATCGAGAACTTTTGTAGAAGATGTATCTTCTTCAATTGACCAGTTAGAAGAGTCCCACTCTTCAGGTACTGTGATTGTGAAAAACTCATTGGAGTACGTCCTTTTTGCTTCATTTTGTTTGGCTAGTTCTGCTTGTTTTTGAGCTTGTTCCTCTTGTTCAATCGCAACAATTCGATTGTCATATAGAGTTGATATCTCTGTAATTGATTTTATATATGCATCATATTGCGATTTTGAATCCAATGTAAATTTATATTCCTCACTCACCAGTGTTTTTAAGGCATTTAAATTATCCTTTTTCTCATTAATTTGTTGCTTATCCTGAATAGATTCTACATTTCCCAATGTATTTTCTTTTATACTTTTTTCATAATCTGAAATAAAATACTTTCTCATTTTTGTCACTGTTTTTTTATACTGGTCCAAAACGTTGTTATCTTGATTCTCTTCTTTTAAATATTTAGATTGCGATTTCAAAACTTTCTTTAACGTATCAAGCTTCTCTTCTCTCTTTTCACTTTTAAAAGATTTATCCATTTTTTGAATGGATACAATTTTTTGTTTACTATCATCTTGTACATTTGAAGAACATCCACTAATTCCCATAACCATTACACCCGTAACCAAAATACCTTTTAATAATTTTTTTACCATAATATTCCTACTTTCTTGATACATTCATTGTAAAAGAATATATATCAAAAAAATGGCAAAAAATTTTACCATTTTAATTTTGACTGAATCTTTTTTATATAAATTTCACTATTTTCTAAAAGCATTATTTCTTCTATAAGTTGCTCAATTAAATTTAATTTTTGATCTATAGTCATGTTTGCAACGGTGTACAAAGGGAACATAATAAAAAACTTAATAATGGACTGCCAATCTTACACAAAGTACCGCCCAAACGAGACTACGGGCGGTATTTTTGTATCATGGCGGAGAAAGGAGGAACTTCC
>ENA-OPYX01000145-OPYX01000145.1-human-gut-metagenome-genome-assembly--contig:-NODE-145-length-40561-cov-3.567616_pt1 | contig 40561 bp, 44 predicted proteins | sample MGYA00242639_ERZ504486 | MGnify/ENA primary metagenome ERZ504486 (study PRJEB26092, sample SAMD00036296) | human gut metagenome | host: Homo sapiens | study: EMG produced TPA metagenomics assembly of... | reverse complement strand
CCATTAAGAATTCTAGAAACCATTCGAAAAGCAGTTGGAACTAATTATCCAATTGATATGCGCATTAGTGCATATGAATGGATTGATGATTCAATTGATTTTGAAGATGTTTTATACTTTTTGAAAAGGAGGAAAATAAAAGTGGTTCGCCCGATTTATAATAGAAATTTATCAGATATAAAAGAGAATGGGCGAAAAGTGATGGAATTCATTTCAATAGCCCACGGAAATCAAAAAGTCAGGGCGAAAAACAGCAGAAATGAAGAAGATTCCCCCAAAATGCCTGTGGAAACGCTGAAATGAGGAAGAAAGAGGGCGAAAATGTCTGAAAAAATCGGATTTTCGCCCTGCCATCTGTTTAAAATTATCTCACGATCGTATCCCGGATCTGGTCGAGTGACACCTCATAGTTATGGCCGGCAGAAATGGCTTTTAAATCTTCAAACTCTGCTTTCTCTTTTTCGACACCGTACCCGCTGCTTTTTTTGATCCGTATATCGCCGTATGCGGAATGGCAGGTTTCGATTTCAGAGGTAAGTTTGGCGCGGTCAAACATCTGATAGCGCACACCGCGTGTTGTGGTGTGTAAAAAGAAAAGGGAAGTCAGACGTTCACGGTCTTTTGGCTCACAGATACAGGTTAAAAGAATACCCGGACGGTTCTTTTTCATCTGAATCGGTATTGTGTATACGTCCAAAGCGCCCGCCTGTAAGAGCAGTTCAGTTGCAAAATCCGACCGCTTCGCCTGTCATATCATCGAGATTGCAGGAGATGGACAGCACGGAGTCATCAAAGGATGGAGCTGTGTTGGAACCGGGAGAAGATTCGCCGAGGAAAACACGCACACAGTTGGCGGCAGCAAAATCCTTTGTTCCCATACCATAGCCGATCTCTGTTCATTCATAGGCGGCATGGCTTCGAAAGAGGTCACAAAATGTTTTAAAACAGCAGCCCCCGTTGGCGTACAGAGTTCGCCCTGAATATTTCTACTGTAAAAAGGAATCCCTTTTAAAAGTTCTGCGGTGGCAGGCGCCGGAACCGGGAGTGTGCCGTGGGCACAGTGTACAAAGCCATTTCCGACATGAACCGGAGAGCAGAGAATGGTTTCCGGTTCAAGCAGTGATAACAGATAGGCACATCCGGTCACATCCACAAGCGCGTCAATCGATCCGACTTCGTGGAAATGGATCTGGTCTAAGGTGGAGTGGTGCACTTTTGATTCTGCTTCCCCGATCAGACGGTAGACCGCGGCAGCGGAGTCTTTTACCGATGATGGGAATGGAAGTGTGTGGATCTGTTCTAAGATCTGGGTGTAACTGGTGTGGGCATGCGTGTGGTGGTGTTCATGGTGCGAGTTGTTGTCGTGAGTATGTGTGTGCTCATTTTCGTCATGAATATGATCGTGAACATGCATGAGTGTATCCTCGTCATGAGAGTGTCCATGTGAATGCATGAGTGTATCTTCATCATGAGTGTGCTCATGTGAATGCATGAGTGTATCTTCATCATGAGTGTGTTCATGTGAATGCATGAGTGTATCTTCATCATGAACGTGTTCATGGTAGCATTGTGTACAATGATCGTGTGTAGGGGATTCTTCCTGTGCATGGATTGTCATGTGCCCATCTTCATGAATGTGCTCAGGCAGAACATCATGGGAATGTTCTTCCTCCCCGTGTACAGCTACCCTCATGTGTGTGCCGCTGATCCCGCATTTTACTGCCGGTTCCACAGAAAGTGTCACACCGTAAGGTGCAAAAGCCTGATTCATGTCCGATAAAAATTTTTCTTTCTGATCACAGAGTTCATAGAGGGCGCCCATTAACATATCGCCGGCAACACCCATATTACATTCTATATAAAGTGTTTTCATAAATAATCCTCCCTGGTGCTGAATTTGATATTTTTTAATATGAAGATTTACAGTTTGTCCGTGTTTTTATGGCAGGATGATGGTCTGTCATCTGTTTTAGGGGCTGCCTGATGATTGATCATGCTGGCAAGGTAACCTGCACCAAAACCGTTGTCGATGTTTACGACGGAAACACCGCTGGCGCAGGAATTAAGCATCGATAAAAGTGCTGAGATACCACCAAAACTTGCGCCGTAACCAACGCTCGTCGGGACGCCGATGACAGGACAGTCGGTCAGGCCGCCGATGACGCTCGCAAGCGCGCCTTCCATCCCGGCGACTGCAATGATCGCATTTGCCTTTGATAAAAGTTCCATATTTGAGAGCAGACGGTGGAGCCCGGCAACGCCGACATCGTAGAGACGGATGACATGATTGCCGAGTACCTCTGCAGTCAGCGCAGCCTCCTCTGCAACCGGGATATCGCTTGTCCCTCCGGTGGCGACAACGATCGTGCCGTCAGCGGAATAATGCTCGGTGCGGTTTACGATGCCGATTTTTGACAGCTCATCGTAAAAAAGATCAAAACGTTCGGACAGGTACGCCGCGGATTCTGTCGAAAGTCTTGTGATCAGGATATTTTCTTTGCAGTGGGAGAGCAGGCTGTTTATAATGCCCTCCATCTGTTCTTTTGTCTTAGATGCACCGTAGATCACCTCCGGCGCACCCTGTCTGACTTCACGGTGATGATCCACCTTGGCATATCCAAGATCCTCAAAAGGTGCCAGCTTTAACTGGTCATAAGCATCGGAAGCAGTAAGCTGCCCCGATTCTAACTGTTCTAATATATGTTTGATATGATCATTTTCCATAGTAATCCTCATTTCTGAGCAACTTGTTGCGAAGAGGCGACGAGAATCTCAAATTCTCGTCTGTCATGTTTTTTATGCCTTGTCATAGAAGCTATTTGTTTTTGCTCAGAAACAAATAGCCGTGCGAAAAATAAGCTATCGAGCTTATTTTCACACTAATTTCTCCTTCATTGCAATTCACTGCCTATTATACTCACATCCCACCTTATTTGCAAAAATAAAATGCACACGATTCTCTGGGTTTTGGAAGAAATAGATAAAAAATGGAAACTATTTTTGGTAAATTAGTTTCTTGCGGGTACGAAAACAAGATGATACAATATAGGAAACTCAAATAACAAAAATAGTTTCCATGTAATAAAGAAGAAACGGAGAACATGATGGAATTAAGGGAGAGTATTTTAGAGGGAACCTTAAAGGCATTTAACCAGAAAGGGTTAAAATTTACCATGGATGATCTGGCTGGAATCCTTGGCATGAGTAAGAAAACGATTTATACCGTGTTCCGTGATAAGGAATCACTTTTCTTAGCGATGGTAGATTATCTGTTCGATTCAATCAAAGAGAGCGAAAGACAGGTGTTAGAGAATGAAAAATTATCCACACTTGAAAAAATCCGGGCGGTTTTAGGTGTTTTGCCGGAGAGTTACCGGGAAGTTGATTTCAGACAGCTCTATCTGTTGCGGGAAAAGTATCCGAACATCTACAAACATGTGGAGGAACGGTTAGAAACCGGCTGGGAGACAACGATTTCCTTATTAGAGCAGGGAATGAAAGAGGGCGTGATCCGGCCGGTTAAGATCCCAATCGTAAAAATGATGCTGGAGGCGGCATTAGAGCAATTTTTCCAGAGAGATATCCTGATCTCTAACGGGATATCCTATCAGGATGGTCTGGATGAAGTAGTCACGATCTTAGTGCAGGGAATCGTTGCGGAAGGGAAGTGAGGATGATGCAAAAACGCATTTACTGGAATGACGGGTGGAAATTTAAGGAAACATACGAAAATCAAATGAGAGAGACGGCTTATCAGGATGACGCATGGGAGGATGTCAGACTGCCGCACACTTGCAAGGAGACACCGTTTCATTATTTTGATGAGAGCAGTTATCAGATGGTGTGCTGCTATAGAAAACATTTTTTTGCACTGGAAGAATGGAAAGATCAGACCGTGATCGTGACGTTTGAAGGCATCGCGCATGAAGCACAGGTGTTTTTGAACGGGGAAAGGATCGGGGAGCATCACTGTGGCTACACGGCATTTTCCATCGATATCAGCAAAAAACTGCGAATCGGGGCAGAAAATGTGCTTACAGTGCGGGTGGATAGCAGGGAGAACTTAAACATCCCGCCGTTCGGGTATGTGATCGATTATATGACTTACGGCGGAATTTACCGGGAAGCCTATGTGGATCTGAAAAATGAGACTTATCTCGCGGATATATTTCTGCACAGCGAAATACCGGAAGGTCAAAAGCCAGACGCAAAGCTGATCTCTGAAATAGAAATTAAAAACAGTGGCAAAACCGATGAAAAAAAGGAATTTCTCATCCGGCAGAGTATCAGAGAGCGCGGCACAGAAAACTACAGACAGATCGGTGAGGGCCGGGTGGCATCAGATCGTAAGCTTTCTTTTCCGGTGCCGGATGTAAAACTCTGGGATCTGGAGAATCCGGTGCTCTATGAAGTCAAAACAGAACTTTTGCAAAATGGAAATGTGCTGGATGAAAATATTACGCTGTTTGGATTCCGGACTGCAGTTTTTTTGCAGGACGGCTTCTATTTAAATGGCAAAAAAGTAAAGCTGCGAGGATTGAACCGCCATCAGAGTTATCCATATGTCGGCTATGCAATGCCGGAATCCATGCAGAAACGGGATGCAGACATTTTGAAAAATGAACTGGGCGTAAATGCGGTGAGGACGTCCCATTATCCGCAGAGCCGGCATTTTGTGGAGCGGTGTGATGAACTGGGACTTTTGGTCTTTACGGAAATACCGGGCTGGCAGCACATCGGGGATGAAATCTGGAAAAAACAGGCGGTCGAAAACGTAAAAGACATGGTAGAGCAGTATCGGAATCATCCGTCTGTGATCCTGTGGGGTGTGCGGATCAACGAATCCGGGGATGATGACGCATTTTACCGGGAAACAAACCGCGTGGCACATGAGCTGGATCCAACAAGACAGACTGGGGGTGTCCGGGCACATAAAAAGAGCAGCCTTTTAGAGGATGTCTATACCTACAATGATTTCAGCCACAATGGGACAAACCACGGATGTGAGAAAAAAAGTGCTGTTACGTCTGATAACAGCAAACCGTATCTCATCAGCGAATATAACGGACATATGTATCCAACGAAAAGTTACGACTGGGAGGAACACCGTGTGTGGCATGCCATGCGACATGTAAATGTATTAGATGCAGTTGCCGGGGAAGCGGATATTGCAGGAAGTTTTGGCTGGTGCATGTTTGACTACAATACACATAAGGATTTTGGCAGCGGCGACCGTATCTGTTATCACGGTGTGATGGACATGTTCCGAAATCCGAAACTTGCGGCTGCGGTCTACACGTGTCAGCAGGAAAAGGAGCCGGTACTTGAAATCAGTTCGTCCATGGATATCGGGGAACATCCGGGCTGTAACCGCGGAACGATCTGGATTTTTACCAATGCGGACAGTGTACGGATGTACAAAAATGACCGGTTTTTAAAGGAGTATACCGCATCAGATTCGCCGTATAAAAATCTTTCACACGGACCAATCGCAGTGGATGACTTTATCGGGGATGCCATTTGAAAAAGAGGAAGATTTTAAACCGGAGCAGGCAAGGAAAGTGAAGTATATCCTGAATGCGGCGGCGCGGTATGGACTTTCCAATCTTCCGAAAGGCGTGTATTTGGCGGCATTGAAGCTGATACTCATGTATCACATGAAGCCGACGGATGCAGTGGCTTTGTACAACCGTTATATCGGTGACTGGGGAGGTACTTCGACAAGCTACCGGTTTGAGGCAGTAAAGAATGGAAAAGTGGTAAAAGTGGTCAGAAAAGAGCCGGTCACTTCCATGCATTTATCCGCGGAACCGGACCATCAAAACCTGACAGAACGACATACTTATGAAGCTGCGGAAATCCGTATCCGTGCCCTGGATCAGAATAATAATATCGTAAGCTTTTACCAGGAACCGGTTGTACTGTCGACGGAGGGACCAATCGCCATCATTGGACCTGAAATCATTTCCCTGCAGGGAGGCATGGGCGGCACTTATGTCAGAACGACCGGGGAAGAAGGCGTCGGGATTTTAAAGATAAAAGCGGCACAGATGGAAGAGCAGAGAATACTGTTTGAAGTGAAAAATGACAGAAAATAAACAGTCACTGTGTTTTAACAATGTGAAAAGAAATTTTGAAAAGAATTATAATAAACACAAAATAAGGAAGGATGAAGTGTAAGATGACAGAACGATCAAAACAGATTTTTGGAAACGACATTGCACCGGGTGCCTATAAAAAAGCAGTCCGGATCAAAGCAGAAATTTATCCGTAAATTCGGGGATGCAGCACAAAAAATTATCCAACTTCGATCAAGGCAAACCCGTATATCGGGCCGGAACTTGGTAGTCTCTGATATCCGCGTGGAAGAAGAAGGAGCTGCGGACTTTCATACGGAGAAAGGAATCATCGTCGGAAATATCCGTATGGGATTTGGTCATTACCGCATCTCCATGGCGATCGCATCCGCAGCACATGCGCTGGGGTATGAACCGTACTGGATGGATTTAAATTCCTACGGACAGACCACCTGTACCAAAGTGATCGGTGCGCAGAATGATCTTTACTCCATGGGTTCCCGTCTGTCACAGAAGAGCAGACTCTTTAACCGTCTGGTGTGGGAGCCGATGAACTATGAGGGATTTCGCAAACTGACCTACAATGCAGCAGATCAGAAAAATGCAGAATTGATGGCTCCGGTGTATGCGAATATCCCAAAGGATATCCCGGTCGTCGCAACGCATGTGTGGCCGGCGCAGGCTGCGCTTCACGCCGGAATGAAATATGTGGTCAATGCGATCCCGGACAACTGGCAGATGGCGCTTCATTTAGCGGAAGGCAGCATTCACACGGTGCAGACGCACTATGCATACCAGGGGTACCGCATTTTAAACGGAATGCAGGGGAATGATGTGTTGAATCCGATGCCGGAAGATGCTCTTTTTTATACCGGACATTATATCGACCATGAGCTTGTCAGCAATATCGAGACGGACTGCGCAGCGAGAAAACAGAGAAAAGAGGAGGGAAAACCGATGCGTTTTCTCCTGACGATCGGCGGTGCCGGTGCACAGAAAGAAATTTTTGCAGAGATCATCCGTTTTTTGCTGCCACAGATCAAAGAAAAGAAAGCGGCGCTTTATGTCAATGTCGGTGATTACCGCAATGTCTGGGAGGAACTTTTAAAGGAAATCCCGGAGATGGGACATTATGCGAAAGAACATTTTAACGACTGGGAGGATACGAAAAAATTTGCGGAGGATGCGCTTAACAAAGATGTCATCGGAATCCACGGCTTCTGGCATGAAAATATTTTTGAAGCGGTATACTGCACGAATCTTCTGATGCGAAGCTGCGATGTGCTCGTCACAAAGCCGAGTGAACTTTCATTTTATCCGGTGCCGAAACTATTTATCAGACGTGTTGGAGGACACGAGCAGTGGGGAGCAATCCATTCCGCGGAGATCGGTGATGGCACATTAGAGTGCAGGGATATCCCGCACACGCTTCAGATGATGAAACTGTTTCTGGAAGAAAAGACACTGCTCTGCGATATGTGCGACAACATTGTAAAAAATAAAGAAGCCGGAATCTACGACGGGGCGTATAAGGTCGTGGAACTTGCATTTTCGATGAAGCAGAAAAAATTTTAGGAAGGAAAAAAATCCTCTGCTCGCCAGAGGACTCGCATTTTCCTTCGGAAAACAAGGGAGGAAAATCCTCTGCTCGCCAGAGGGCTCGCATTTTTCTCCGAAAAACAAGGGAGGAAAATCCTCTGCTCGCCAGAGGACTCGCATTTTTCTCCGAAAAACAAGGGAGGAAAATCCTCTGCTCGCCAGAGGGCTCGCATTTTCCTTCGGAAAACAAGGAGGATTTATGAAATTAACAGGAAAAGAGAAAGTCTCATACGGACTTGGGGCGGTCGGAAAAGATATGGTTTATATGTTTTCGGCAAGTTATGTTTTATATTATTATCAGGATATTTTAGGAGTCAGCGCGATCGCAATGGGAATCATTTTGATGGCGGCGCGTGTGTTTGATGCATTTAACGATCCGATCATGGGTGTGGTCGTTGCAAAGACGCGCACAAAATGGGGCAAATTCCGCCCGTGGCTGTTTATCGGGACACTGACAAATGCAGTGATTTTGTATCTGATGTTTGCGGCACCGCCAAAACTCGACGGAAACGGACTGGTGGCATATGCGGCAGTGACTTACATTTTGTGGGGTGTTACCTATACCATGATGGATATCCCATACTGGTCGATGATCCCGGCTTTTACGGAGGGCGGAAAAGAGAGAGAAGGACTTTCCACACTCGCGCGCTCCTGCGCCGGAGTCGGTTCTGCGATCGTGACGATCATCACAATGAAATGTGTCTATATGTTAGGGCAGGGAAATGAGCGAGTCGGTTTCAAATGGTTTGCGCTGGTGGTTGCAATTCTGTTTTTTGTATTTATTTTAATCACCTGTTTAAATATCAAAGAAAAATCTACCGTGGATGTGGAGGCACCTTCGGTTGGACAGATGTTCCGTTCCCTGTTACAGAACGATCAGGCGATGACGGTCGTTGTGACAATCGTTTTGATCAACTGCTCGATTTACATTACATCCAATCTCGTTATTTACTTTTTCAAGTATGACTTTGGCGGTGATAGCTGGTACAATGCCTATACCTTATTTAATACGTTTGGTGGAGCAATGCAGATTCTTGCCATGATGCTGTTTTTCCCGATCCTGCGCAAATTTCTGGGAACGATCCAGGTGTTTTATACCAGTTTTGTGATGGCGATTTTAGGATATGCGGTTCTTCTGATTTTAATGTTTGTCAATATGTCAAACCTGTATCTGCTGTTTGTTCCTGCATTTTTTATCTTTTCAGCAAATGGAATGTTATCCGTTCTCACAACGGTATTCCTTGCGAATACGGTCGATTACGGAGAGTGGAAGAATCACAGAAGGGATGAGAGCGTGATCTTTTCCATGCAGACTTTCGTTGTAAAACTTGCTTCCGGTGTGGCTGCGCTTGTGGCATCGATCTGCCTGACCGTCTGCAATTTAAGCCAGAATACGGACGGGGCAGCAGTTGCGGCAGCGGGAAGTTCGGTCGCAGGACTGCGCCTGACCATGACAGTATTCCCGATCGCAGGACTGCTTGTTGCGGTATTTTATTTCCGCAAAAAAATATATTTTAAGTGAGCAGAAAGTGGAAGAAATCGCAAAAGAGATCCAAGGAGATGAAAAAAGCATGATCACAGTCGAAAACCAGTTATTTTCCCTGCATACCAGACATACTTCTTATCTGTTCCGTGTCATGGAAACCGGACATTTGGAGCACTTATATTATGGAAGAAAAATTCATCCAGCCATAGACGGATTGATGGAACAGCATGCATTTGCGCCGGGCAATACCAATATTTATGACAGTGAACATCTGCAGTTTTCCTTAGAGGACGCATGTCTTGAGATGTCCTCTTTCGGGAAAGGCGATATCAGGGAGCCTTTTGTGGAACTGACACTTTCCGATGGAAGCGAAACGTCTGATTTCCTGTTTGAAAAATTTGAACAGGGAACCGGAAAGGAAGAATTTGAGACACTTCCGGGATCGTATGATGAGTCCGGTGAGGTGGAGTGGCTTGGTGTGACACTGCGCGATAAAAACAGCGGAGTCATATTAGAACTCCATTATTATGTCTATGAGGACTGTGATGTGATCACAAGGAGCGCAAAACTCATCAATGAGAGCGGGGATGTGGTAAAGTTAAACCGCCTGATGAGCCTGCAGCTTGATTTAGAACCGTCCGACTATGTGTTTACAACATTTCACGGGGCTTGGGCACGTGAAATGGGGCGCACGGACGTACGGCTGGTGCCGGGAAAATATGTAAACGCCTCTTACACGGGAACGTCGTCGAGCCGTGACAATCCGTTTGTGATGCTTGGAAAAGAACATACCACGGAGGATGCGGGGGAATGTTTTGGATTTAATCTGATCTACAGCGGCAATCACTATGAGGCGGCGGAGGTCGGCAGTTTTGGAAAAGTAAGAATCGTATCCGGGATCAATCCGCAGTCGTTCTGTTTTACACTTGAGTCAGGGGAGAGTTTTGAGGCGCCGGAGGCGGTAATGACCTACGCATCAGACGGATATAATGCCATGAGCCAGAATATGCACCGTTTTGTGCGGGAGCACATTGTGAGGGGAACCTGGAAGAAAAAGGAGCGCCCGGTGCTCTTAAACAGCTGGGAGGCAGCCTATTTTGACATTAATGAAAGAAAACTGCTCTCACTTGCAAAAGCGGGAAAAGAGGCGGGCATTGAGCTTTTCGTCATGGATGACGGCTGGTTTGCAAAACGTGATAATGACACGAGATCGTTAGGAGACTGGCAGCCAAATCCAAAGAAACTGCCGGGCGGTTTAAAGGGGATTGCAGATAAGATCAAGGCGATTGGCATGGATTTTGGAATCTGGGTGGAGCCTGAGATGGTCAATGTGGACAGTGATCTCTACCGCAGCCATCCGGACTGGGTGATCGAGATTCCGGGAAAGGCGCACTCGGAAGGGCGCAATCAGAGGATCCTTGATCTGACCAGAAAGGACGTGCAGGATCATATCATTGAGGAGATGGGCAGAGTATTTTCCTCCGCGGACATTTCCTATGTAAAATGGGATATGAACCGCACATTTTCGGATTATTTTTCACAGAGTATCCGTCCTGAAAGGCAGGGGGAGGTGGCACACCGGTATGTGATGGGACTTTACCGCTGCATGAGGGAGCTGACAAAGAGATTCCCGGACATCCTGTTTGAGGGCTGTGCTGCGGGTGGAAACCGTTTTGACCTTGGTATGCTCTGTTATTTCCCACAGATCTGGGCGAGCGATGATACAGATGCGCTCTGCCGTGCCGAGATCCAGACCGGGTACAGCTACGGCTACCCGATGTCCGTGATAAGCGCACATGTCTCCGGCTGCCCAAATCATCAGACACTGCGCACGACACCGCTTGAAACACGTTTTGCGGTAGCGGCGTTTGGACTGCTCGGATATGAGTGCAATTTCTGTGATCTGAAAAAAGAAGAGTCAGAGGCCATCAAAGCGCAGATCATTCTTTACAAAAAATGGCGCAGTGTGCTGCAACAGGGAATTTTTTACCGTGGCAGGAGTTTTACAGGGAACGGCAGAGGAAATGCGTTTGGAAAAAAACAGTGTCCTCTGGAATGATGACAGCAATGTGACGGAATGGACGTGCGTCTCGCCGGATCAGTCGAAGGCGGTCGGCTTCGTCTGCAAAAGCTTGTCGTGCCAAACACGCAGTTCGGGTACTATAAACCACAGGGACTCTGTGAGGAAAAGAAGTATCATTTTTATAACCGTTCTTTAAAATATAATGTCAAAGAGTTCGGGGATCTGGTTAACACCGTATCACCGATCCATATCAGACAGGACTCCATTGCGCACAATCTGGTTGCAAAGTTTGTGAAAATGGACGGGGAAAAGGAGAATATTACGGCATACGGGGATACCCTGATGTATGGCGGCGTGAAGTTGAAACCGGCATTTTCCGGCAATGGATATAATGAGAATGTGAGATATTTTCAGGATTTCGGGGCGCGGATGTATTTTATGGAAGAGGATTTTGAAGATCATGCTCTATGATTTTGGTTCGTCGATCTTAAGGAGCATCGGGGACAGTGAGCGCCCGCTTTACAGCCTGATCGCTGCGGTATGTAAGAGAGTGCACGAATTCTGGGTGCTGATGATCATTTACCCGATTTCGTGGGTTGTGACGGGAATTGCGATGATGATCCCGTATACGTTGCTGCGGAGAAAGATTTTGGCAAAAAGTGGTGTAAATCAGCTTGAATAAAAAAATATAAGGGGAAAAAATGTCTTATATCATATCCTACGTCGGAGCCGGCGGAAAGACCAGCAGCATTTATCAGGATGCTGCAGCGTTTGTAAACGAGGGGAAAAAAGTCATGATCACAACTACAACGCATATGTATGTGCCAAAAGACCGGGTGTTCATTGATGGCAGGGAGAAAAGTTGTGAGAAGCTGCGAGAGGAAGTAGCCGGGATTTTGAAAAAAAACGGGATCTGTGTGTGTGGCACAATTTTAAGTGATAATAAAAAAACAGAGATTTATGCGGTTGGAAAATGTGCTGGAAACGATGCTGTTGAAGAACAGCAGAAGATGGAACCGGAGAAGTTTAAAACTTTAAGCATTAAACAGCTTACAGCAGTATGCAAAGAGGCAGATGTTGTCCTGATCGAGGCGGACGGCGCTGCACATAAGGCGGCAAAAGCGCCGGAAGCATGGGAGCCGGCGGTGTATGCACAGAGCAATAAAGTTGTGATCGTCATGGGACTTCACGCAGTCGGAGGAAGTGTGGATGAAGTGTGCCACAGACCAGAGTGCGTAAAGGAAGCATTAGACTGCGACGGAGCGCATCTTTTGACGCGTACGGATTTGGATGTACTGATGGCGGTCTATGAAAAAAAGATCGGACAGCAGTTTCCGGGGATGGAGACGGAGCGGAGATATTTTATAAAAAGTTCTTGACACTACCGCTTTACCATGCTAAAATCGAAACAACTTAAAAAAAAAGAAACGTTAAATCGTTGAGCAAAGAGAGTACTTCATAGGATATCTCACAGAGAGTCCGTGGCTGGTGGAAACGGACAGATGAATATGAAAGGAATGGGTTTGCGAGAGCAAAGCGAACAGCGTACCAGATGGTATGGTCAGTAGCGGATGCCGTGTCCTCACGTTACAGAGGTAAGATATCGGACAGTAAAGAAAGATAGCTGTTTGTGTGTCGGATGAGGTCAGACATGATTGGTGGCGGATATTTCCAGTTTTTGGGAATATCCGTTTTTTTCATTCATAGGAAATTACGTCCTATGAATTAAAAAGCCCTCCGGGCGGGATGCGCACCTTGCGGAGATGAAGTTTGCTGTAAACAGCACCGCTCGAGCGCGAAAGAGTCGCAAGCGACTCTTTGTCCTGCATGGAATCATAATGTCTGGCGAAACAGGGTGGCACCGCGTGAAAACGCCCCTGACTGGAAAAAAATTCTGGTCAGGGGCGTTTTTTAACAATAAAATTCGCGCAGAGTGTGAACTTTATTGTTTTGATAACATGGTTTTGCAACAGGTGATTCGAGAATGGAGATTGGGATGAAAAGAATTTACAGAGTTTACAAAAAGACAGTCAGTATTGTAAATGAGACAGCAACCGGGATGTACCGGAATCTGGTGGGAAAGAAAAAAGGATTTTTGTTAGAGAGTTATGACAAGAATTATGACCGCTATACATTTTTCGGCGTAGAACCGGAAGAGATCATTTCCTCGAAGGGACAGTCACTGGTGATTACAAAAAAAGATGGTACCGAGGATGTCAGGGAGGGAAATCCGCTTACATTATTAAAAGAATATTATAACGAATTTGAAATCCGGAAGGATAATGAGGAACTGAATTTTTCGGGAGGTCTTGTGGGAAGTGTCGGTTATGACTTCGTGAGATACAGTGAGGTACTGCCGGAAGAAAACCCAGATGAGATCGGGATTGAGACGGTTCAGCTTATGCTGATGAAAGAATTCATTGTGGTTGATCATGTGGCAGAAACACTGACCGCGGTGATCTTAGAATCCGATGATGAGACAGGAAAAGAAACGGCAGCGAAAAAAGCAGCAGAATTGATCAAAACTGCCATGCAGGAACAGAAAGAATCAGAAGTAAGACTGATTCCGGATGGAGTGATCACGAAAAAGTCAGATACTTTAGAGGAATACAGTGAAAAGGTAAATAAGATCAAACAGTATATCCGTGATGGACATATTTTCCAGACCGTGTTATCACAGCGCTGGACGATCGAGACGGGACAGGGTGGATTTGATCTGTACTGCGAACTCCGTGAGCTAAACCCATCTCCATATCTTTATTATTTTAATTTTGGAGATTTTGAAGTGATTGGAAGTTCCCCGGAGATGCTGGTCAAACAACAGGGAAATAGGGTATTTACCTGCCCGATCGCCGGAACAAGACCAAGGGGAAAGACAAAGGAAGAAGATGACAGACTGCACAGGGAATTGCTTGCCGATGAAAAAGAACGTGCCGAACATGTCATGTTAGTTGATCTGGCCCGCAATGATATGGGACGCATCTCAGAGTTTGGTACGGTAAAAGTTACAGACTTTATGAGCGTAAAAAAATTATTCGCATGTCATGCACATCGTCTCAATGGTGGAGGGACGCAAGAAAGGCAGTTTTCACCCGTTTGATCTGCTGGCATCCTTCCTCCCGGCAGGAACTTTGAGCGGAGCACCAAAGATCAGGGCGATGGAGATTATCGAAGAACTGGAGAGTGTGAGAAGAGGCCTTTACGGTGGTGCAACCGGATATGTGGATTTTTCCGGCGATATGGATTTCTGTATCACGATCCGTACGATGATCAAAAAAGGAAAAAACGTTTATTTACAGGCAGGAGCCGGAATCGTTGCAAGATTCTGTTCCGGAAAATGAATACAAAGAATGTTGTAACAAGGTCATGGCTCTGGCAAAAAACCCTTGTGGAGGAGGAAAAACTTATGATATTGCATGATCGATAACTACGATTCATTTACATTTAATCTGTACCAATATATTGGAACTTTTACGCAGGATATAAAGGTTGTCCGCAATGATAAGATTACGATCGGGGAGATAAGAGAGTTACATCCGGATAAAATTGTTCTTTCCCCAGGACCGAAAAGTCCGAAGGAAGCAGGAATCTGTATGGATGTGGTAAAGGAATTTTACAGAGAGATTCCAATCCTTGGCATCTGCCTTGGACATCAGTGTATCGGTGAGGCATTTGGGGGAACCGTGACATACGCAAAAGCATTGTTCCATGGAAAACAGTCAGAGATCACACATACCGGAACCGGAATTTTCGCAGGAATTACCTCACCGGTCAAGGTGGCAAGATATCACTCGCTGGCAGTGCAGATGGATGATCTGCCGGAATGTCTGACGGTTATGGCACAGACCAAAGACGGAGAGATCATGGCAATGCAGCATAAAGAATATCCGGTGATCGGTTTACAGTTTCATCCGGAATCTATCTATACAGAACATGGAAAACGAATGGTGGAAAATTTTATCAATGGAATCAATTAGGAGGTAGTTATGATACTCGATGTCATTGTAGAGGATAAAAAGAAGCGTCTGCCGGAACATAAAAAGAATATCAGTGAAATAAAAATGCGTGAACTGGCAGAGAAGTATGAAGGCAAAAAACACGGTTTTTATCAGGCATTAAGTAAAAGTGGTATTTCCATTATCGGAGAATTTAAAAATGCTTCCCCAAGTCTTGGGAAAATTAAAAGTAAAATAAATTTATTGGACAGAATTGATGAATACAACGAATCGGTAGACGCAATTTCCTGCCTGACCGAGGAAGATCATTTTGATGGAAATGTGGACTATCTGAAAAAGATAAGGACGATCACGGAGCTCCCAATCTTAAGAAAAGATTTTATGATCGATCCCTACCAGTTTTATGAGGCAAAGGCGATTGGGGCAGATGCAGTACTTTTGATCGCAGCAATTTTAGATGATGCACAGATGAAAGATTTTTATCAGTTATCGAAAGAATTAGAGCTGGATGCACTGGTGGAAGTACACGATGAGAAAGAACTGGAGCGGGCAATGAAGATCGATGCAGATATCATTGGAGTCAACAACCGCAACCTCAAAGATTTTACAATCAGTCTCGATACGACGGTACAGCTTTCGAAACTGGTACCGGAAGACAAAGTTTTGGTTGCGGAGAGTGGTATCTTACAGGATGCGGACGTGGAACTTTTAAAGGAATGTGGTGTGGATGCATTCCTGATCGGCAGGGCACTGATGGAAGCGGAGCATCCGAAGGAGGATTGCAAAGAGGTGGAAAGCATAAAACAGAAAGTTGCCACAGATCAAAATCTAGTGGGATCACGCAGGATGAGGAAATAACAATGGCTGAATGAAGCGGATGTTTCCTAATGCAGGATTTGTTTTATATGAAAAAAGCTGCCGTTACATTCCAATCAGTAAAACACAAGAATTGATTTGGAAAATTAAATGACAGTATAAAAAAGGTAGCTGTCGCAGTAAACCCGGATGTGACGATGGTAAAACAAGTTATGGATGCGGGGTTTGATATTCTGCAGGTGCATGGCAATCTGACAGAGGAAGTCCTCGCAGTGACAGAGATCCCGGTCTGGCGGGCGGTCAATCTTACGGATGCGAATATATTTGAGAAACTAGTGAGGGAATATAGAGATTTATCCATAGATGAAAAAAATCACGGCACTTCTCATGGATGCCAAAGAGTTTGGAAGCGGAAAAACCTTTGGATGGGATGCATATGAGAGAGACGAGGGCAAAGAAATGCTAAGGCAGTTACGACAGATACTTGAGAAAGAACAAATCCAGTTGTACTTGCAGGAGGTCTTACCCCGGATAACGTCAGCCGGGGGATAGATAATTTTTTTCACCGGATATCGTGGATGTCAGTTCGGGTGTGGAAAAGAACCTGGACAGGGAACCGGAAAAGACAGGGAAAAAAATACAGAAATTTGTGCGGAACATGCATTCTATTGTTTAGACGGCGAAAAATCAGAAATATAACAGTATTTCGTTAATAGAAAGTGATAAATAAAGCAAAAGAGATATAAGTTAATTTTAAATTTAAGAAAGGAATACAAAAATTATGAACCAGAAAGCATATTACGGAGAATTTGGAGGACAGTATGTAGCGGAATCTCTGATGAATACATTAGAGGAATTAGACAAAGCATTTGAGGAGGCAATCCATGATCCGGAATTTATGGAGCAGTACCATTACTATTTAAAACAGTATGTGGGACGCGAGACACCTCTTTACTTTGCGGAACGTCTCAGTGAAAAGTATGGCACAAAGATTTATTTAAAACGTGAGGATTTAAACCATACCGGAGCACATAAGATCAATAATGTAATTGGTCAGATCCTCCTTGCAAAGCGTATGGGAAAAAAGAAAGTTATTGCGGAGACCGGTGCCGGACAGCACGGCGTGGCAACTGCGACAGGTGCAGCTTTGTTTGACATGGAATGTACCGTTTACATGGGCGAGGAAGATATCAGGCGACAGGCACTGAATGTTATGAGAATGGAGATGTTAGGGGCAAAAGTCGTAAGTGTCCGTTCCGGCAGTAATACATTAAAGGATGCCACCAACGAGGCAATCCGTACCTGGGCAAAGACAGCGGAAGATACCTTTTATATCATCGGTTCTGCGGTAGGTCCATATCCTTATCCAAAGATGGTCAGGGAATTTCAGAGCGTGATCAGCAGAGAAGCAAAAAAACAGTTCTTAGAAGTGGAACACAAGCTGCCGGATGCCGTGATGGCATGCGTGGGCGGCGGCTCGAACTCCATTGGAATGTTTGCAGATTTTATAGAGGAACCTTCGGTAAAACTGATCGGCGTTGAGGCGGCCGGAAAGGGAATCGAGACAGGTGAGCATGCGTCGGCGATGGCACTTGGTGAGCCGGGAGTCTTACATGGTATGCGTTCCTATCTGCTGCAGGATGAAGATGGAAATGTAAAACTGGCACACTCTATTTCCGCAGGACTGGATTATCCGGGGGTCGGACCGGAGCACGCCTATCTCAGAGACAGCGGAAGAGCCACATATGTTTCCGTGACCGATACAGAGGCAATGGATGCGCTGATGGAACTCTGTAAATTAGAAGGAATCATTCCTGCGATTGAGAGCGCACATGCAGTAGCTTATGCGAGCAAATATGCGAAAGAACTTACCGAAAAACTTGGTGCAGCGGAAGCAAAGGATAAGACAATGATCATCTGTCTGTCAGGACGTGGAGATAAGGATGTCAATACGATTGCGGATTATCTGTCAGGAAAAGGCTACCTGAACTGATTCAGAAAAAATAAATTAAAATAATATAAACATGATTTAATAAACGAAAAGAAGGGAAAGACAGATATGAATCGTATTGAAGCAAAAATGAAAGCCTTACAGGAAAAAGGCGAAAAAGCATTTATCACTTATATTACAGCAGGACTTCCGGATCTTGAGGGAACAAAGAAACTGCTAAAGGCGCAGGAGGAGGCCGGACTTGACGTTGTGGAACTTGGGATCCCGTTTTCTGATCCTGTTGCAGATGGTCCGGTCATTCAGGATGCATCCTACAAAGCAATCTGTAACGGCATCAATTTTAAAAAAAAGTATTTGTGACAGTAGAGGAGCTGAGAAAAGAAGGTTCAGAGCTTCCAATCGTCTTTATGATGTATTACAACACCATACTTCATTATGGGGTAGAGGCATTTGTGAAAAAATGTAACGAGGTCGGTGTGGATGGTCTTATTATCCCGGATCTGCCGCTTGAGGAACAGGAAGAAATCGCAAAATACTTAAATCAGGATGAAACAACTATTCTGATTCAGCTTGTTTCACCAGTTTTCCGGTGACCGTATTCCAAAGATATTAGATGGCGCAAAAGGGTTTGTATACTGCGTATCTTCTATGGGTGTAACCGGGCAGGGAGCAGATTTCCACAAAGAAGTTTTAAGTTATCTGAAGAGCGTGAAGGCTGTCGCAAAGATTCCGGTCATGATGGGATTTGGTATCCGCACAGCGGAGGATGTAAAACCGATGAAAGATACGATCGACGGTGCAATCGTGGGAAGCCATTTCATCCGTCTGATGGAAGAAAATGATTACAGCACAAAAGTGGCAGCAGAGTATTGCAGTACATTTAAGAAAGAATTAAATCAACTTTAAATAAAAACAGGGAGGAAAATCATGCACAGCATGCTGGGCATTGCTCCTGCAAGAGGCAAATGCTATAAAAAACATAGCATGCATTTTGCTCCGCAAAACAAGGAGGAAAATCATGCACAGCATGCTGGGCATTGCTCCTGCAAGAGGCAGATGCTATAAAAAAACATAGCATGCATTTTGCTCCGCAAAACAAGGAGGATTATCATGAAAGAATACATAGCAAAAGCAGTAGATGGAAAAGATTTAACACAGGAAGAAGCAAAAAAAGCAATGGAGATCATGTTAAGCGGAGAGGCAACGCAGGCACAGATCGCAGCATTTTTAACGGCAATGCGCATGAAAGGAGAAACGTTAGAGGAACTCATAGGTCTGGCATCGGTGCTGCGCGATAAGGCGGAGACAATCACACCGAAATCTGAAAACTATGTGGATCTGGTCGGAACCGGTGGAGACTGTACCTATACATTCAATATTTCAACCACATCTGCGTTTGTGGTCGCAGCGGCAGGACTTCCGGTTGCAAAGCATGGCAACCGTTCCATCTCCTCAAAATCCGGTGCGGGTGATGTGTTAGAGGCACTTGGAGTCAACATTATGGCAGAACCGGCACTGGTACAGAAATGTGTTGATGAGACCGGAATAGGTTTTATGTTTGCACAGCTTTTCAATAAATCCATGAAATACGTTGGCCAGGTGAGAAAAGAGCTGGGAATCCGTACGGTATTTAACATCTTAGGACCTCTTGCAAATCCGTCCCGTGCAAAAAATATGGTCGTTGGTGTATACAGTCCGGCATTGACGGAGAAAATAGCAAAAGCTATGGGCAGACTTGGCGTGGAGCGCGGATTTGTCATCAGTGGAAATGATAATATGGATGAATTTACGTTAAGCGGAACGACCACAGTATCAGAGATTGATGGGGAAAATGTAAAAACCTATGAGGTAACACCGGAGCAGTTTGGATTAAAGAGAGCTTCCTTAGAGGAATTGCGCGGTGGAGACGGTGCACAGAATGCCGAGATAACGAAGGCAATTTTAAGTGGAAAAGAAACAGGAGCAAAACGTGAGATTGTTCTTTTGAATGCCGGAGCAACTCTTTATATCGGAGGGGTTGCAGAATCCATAGAATCTGGTGTAAAATTAGCGGCAGAAACCATCGACTCCGGAAAAGCAATGAAAAAACTTGAGGAATTAGTCAGAGTTTCAAATTCATAGAAAAGCACGAAAAGTGCAGGAATGGAGAAAACAATGATACGATTTAACAGCGATTATACGGAAGGATGCCATCCGGCAATTTTAAAAAGACTCGAAGAGACAAACATGGAACAGACAGCGGGATATGGAGAGGATGAATATTGCAGGGAGGCGGCAGATCGGATAAAAGCTGTCTGCGAAGCACCGGATGCCAATGTACATTTTCTGGTTGGGGGAACACAGACCAATGTCACAGTGATCGCATCTGCATTAAGACCCTATCAGGGAGCCATCACGGCGACGACCGGACATATCAATGTGCACGAGACCGGAGCACTTGAGGCGTGCGGATATAAATGTCTGACGATCGATACGCCGGATGGAAAGCTGACGGCAGAGCAGGTTGAAAAATATACAAAAGCACATTTTGCAGATGAGAGTTTTGAACATATGGTACAGCCGAAACTCGTGTATATTTCCAATCCGACGGAACTTGGAACCATCTATAAAAAGGCAGAACTTGAGGCGTTATACCGGGTTTGCAGGGAAAACGATCTGTATCTGTTTTTAGACGGAGCGAGACTTGGATACGGACTTGCATGCCGGGAAAATGATCTGACGATGGCAGATATTGCTGCGAATACGGATGTTTTTTATATCGGAGGAACCAAGGTAGGTGCTTTGTTTGGTGAGGCAGTCGTGATCACCAATCCTGAACTGAAAAAAGATTTCCGTTATAGCATCAAGCAGCGTGGCGGTATGCTGGCAAAAGGAAGATTGTTAGGAATTCAGTTTCTGACTTTATTTGAGGAGAACCGTTATTTTGAAATATCAGCACATGCAGCACAACTTGCAGAAAAATTAAAAGATGAATTAACAAAAATGAACATTTCGTTCTATATCAATTCCCCGACAAACCAGCAGTTCCCGATTTTGCCGGATGATGTATTAGACAAGCTGCGGGAAAAATACAGCTTTGCATATCAGGCAAGGGTGGATGAAACACACAGTGCAGTGCGTTTCTGTACCTGCTGGGCAACAAAAGAAGAAAATGTTGAAGCACTTCTTGCAGACATAAGAGCAATCATATAGAAATGGAGATTACCGGTATGTCGGCAAAGAAAAAAATATTATTACTCGCAACAGGGGGTACGATTGCTTCCAAAAAGTCTGAGAATGGATTAAAGCCACAGATCACACCGGAAGAACTGTTAGAGTATATTCCGCAGGTAAAAGAATTTTGTGAGGTATCTGCAATACAGCTTTTGAATCTCGACAGTTCTAATATGGAACCGGAACATTGGAAAAAAATTGTACATGCAATCCGGGAATATTATGATGCTTATGATGGATTTGTCATTGCACATGGCACGGATACAATGGCATATACAGCTGCTGCACTTTCTTATATGATCCAGAATTCAACAAAGCCGATCGTGATCACGGGAGCACAAAAACCGATCGACCTTGAAATTACGGATGCAAAATCAAATCTGATCGACAGTTTTTTATATGCGGCAGATGCAAAATCACAGGGCGTGCAGATTGTTTTCGATGGTAAAGTCATTGCGGGAACGCGTGCAAAAAAAGTAAGATCGAAAAGCTATAATGCTTTTTCAAGCATTGATTTTCCGTCACTGGCAGTGATTCAGGATGGCAATATCATGCGTTATCTGCCGATGCTCCCATATGAGGATGAAGTACGGTTCTATGAGGAACTTGACGAGAACATTTTCCTGATGAAACTGATCCCCGGTATCCGTCCGCGGGTGTTACAGAGTATTTTTGAAAATTATGACTGTATTATAGTGGAAAGTTTTGGTGTGGGCGGTATTCCAAAATCCATAGCGGATGAGTTTTACCGTCTGTGCAGACAGTACCCGGACAAACTGGTAGTCATGGCAACACAGGTGGCACACGAGGGTAGTGATATGACCGTATATGAGGTCGGGCACGATATGAAAAAGTACTGTCGTTTCTTAGAATCTTATGATATGACACTTGAATCGGTCATCGCAAAGACAATGTGGATGCTTGGAAATTTTGATCTGCACAGCATAGATGTGGAGGACATTTTCTACCGCAGCATTAATTATGATGTGATTTTTGGAAAAAACAGAAAATGTTAAAACAGATTGTAAACAAAAGTGAAATATGCAGTTGACAATAGGAAAGAATCGGACTAGACTGTAAAAAAACAAATGCGGAAACATTTTTTCCGCAGAAAAGAGGAGAAAATGAAAATTTCAACAAAAACAATCGTTACCGTTGGGATGTTTACTGCAGTCCTCGCAGTTCTTTCCATTCTTCAGATTCCGATGCCGACCGGTGTGCCGATCACCCTGCAGACTTTTGCAATGGCATTGTGCGGTTATGTGTTAGGATGGCAGTCTGGAGTGGCAGCAACATTACTTTATATTGTACTTGGAACTGTTGGTGTACCGATTTTTGCGGGAATGAGTGCAGGACCGGGAGTGCTGTTTGGCTATACCGGTGGATTTATTTTTGGATTTATTTTTCTGACATTGTTATGTGGCATTTCTGTCCGCAGAAAAAATCCGGCGGTAAAGATCATCCTTGGAGTAATCGGTCTTTTGATCTGTCATCTGCTTGGTGCTGTTCAGTATGCAGTTTTGGCGCATATTACTATTGGAGCATCTTTAGTGGCAGTGTCACTGCCTTATATTGTAAAAGATGTGATTTCAGTGGTTGGTGCTTATCTGGTTGCCATTGCTGTCCGTAAGGCGCTTTATGCAGGAAATATTTTACAGGATGCAAAGGCAGCTTAAAGGTGGCATATCTATGAAAAAATTTCGTGTGCACCATATTTTGTGTACCGTCCTTTACCGGGGAGAGGATACAGTGGCAACCTTCTGTGACAATATTGACACAGAAGGTGCGGGAACTGAAGGCAGACCAGGAAGAACCGCTCATGCTCGTGACAGACCCGGATATGATCTGTACGCGCTGTCCGAACCGGACACCGGATGATACCTGTGTGGATGATAAAAATCATGTAAAATCAAAAGATCTGGAGCTGTTAGAACTGTTCGGATTAAAAGAAAATCAGCTTTATTCTTACAGGGAACTGCTGCAGTGTGCAGAAAAAAAGCTTGATAAGGAAAACTTTTTAAAAAGCTGTGGACGATGCAGATGGTATCAGCAGGGATTGTGCAGTTATGAAGAATGGCTCGAAAATGCCAGAAAAATCTTAAATTTTCTTAAAGAATTTTAGAATCAGATCTGCAAACAGTATATTAGTATCAGTATAGAGACTTCAGCATAAGTATGCTGAAGTCTTTTGCTTAACAGGGTTCTTTCCTGGATAAACGGTATGAAAAATATGCCTGACAAGGGAAATCAATATTTTATTCCGTTTTCTTGTTAATATAATTCGTCTTATACTTTGAGTAAATGATCTTCTGGCTGTGGTAGAGTCCGAAATAACCGGAAAGCATGTAGCTGAAAGCAACTGCCAGTAAAAAGTATGGCATTCCGTCATAACCGAACAGCTCAAAACTGATCAAAAGAGAAGTGATCGGACAGTTAGTTACACCGCAGAATACAGCAGCCATGCCGACAGCGGTGCAGAGTGCAGGCGAAAAGCCGAGCAGGTTTCCGAACAGACATCCAAACGCTGCACCCGTGAAAAACGAAGGCACGATCTCGCCGCCTTTGTAGCCGGCGCCAAGCGTGGCAGCTGTAAAGATCATTTTCAGTAAAAATGCTTCCGGGCGCACGGTGCCGTCGATGCACTGTGCGATGATATTGACGCCTGTTCCGTTGTAATTCTGGTTACCGACAAGCAGTGTCAGCACGATCACGATACATCCACCAACGAAAACCTTTACATAAGGATTCTTGAAAAAATGTTTATAAAGCGCTTCGGACTGGTGCAGCATCACGCAGAACAGGATACTGATACCGGCGCAGAGAATTGCCAGCACGGAGATGCGGACGGCGTTGCCGATTCCGAAAGAAGGAATCGAATCAATGAGAAAAAGTTCCTGCGAAATCCCAAAAGAAACGGCAATCCCATGCGCAACAAGGGAAGAGATTACGCATGGAACCAGTGCAGCGTAATACATGATGCCGACACTTACAACTTCCATGGAGAAAATAGCAGCAGCCATAGGTGTGCCAAACAATGCGGAGAAACAGGCACTCATGCCGCACATGATCATAATATGCTTGTCCTTGTCGTCAAAATGAAACAGTTTACCAATTCCGTTACCGATGCTTCCGCCAAGCTGCAAAGCAGCACCCTCACGGCCTGCAGATCCGCCAAACAAATGGGTGATCAGTGTGGAAATAAAGATCAGTGGTGCCATTTTTAGCGGCAGATTATCGTCGGAATGGATCGCAGAAATCACGAGATTGGTACCGGTGTCATGCTCGTCGTGAAGCAGACGGTAACAGCCGACGATCACAAGACCGCCAAAAGGAAGCAGAAAGATCAGCCATGGATGTTTGGTGCGGATCAGTGTGACTAACGTCATGCCAAAATAAAATAATGTTCCGGCGCCTCCGGCAACAACACCGGAGATAATTGCAAACAGAACCCATTTAATAGAAGTTTCAATGCGTTTTAAATTGTGTTTTATTTTATGTCTGATGATTTCTTTCATATCTGTAAACTCCATTTTCATAAACTTATAAGTTTAAATTTCTAACAAAATCTTAGCATTTTCCAGCTTTTTTTACAATATAAATCAGTAACAAGTGCAATGTGCACAAAAAACGGATGCAATATTTGGATAAAACATTGAAAATGTCAAAAGAGTCTTGCGCTTTTGCAAAGAGTGTCTTATAATTTAACCATCAAATGAAAACGTTACCGGTAGCATTACCGTAAACAATACCGGAAACGTTCCATAAGATACCATACACAATTTCAGGAGGGTAAAAAATATGAAAAGAAAAGTTTTATCAGTGATGTTAGCATCCGCTATGTTAGCAACCATGTTTGCAGGATGTGGTAACGGAAATGCGGGGAATACTTCCGGAACAGCAAATGCAGGAAACAAGACAGAAGAGGCTGCAAAGACAGAAGAGGCTGCAAAGACAACCGAGGCATCTGATGCAGAAAAGACTGCAGACAGTGCATCAGGAAGCGGTTCTGTATATTATCTGAACTTCAAACCGGAGCAGGATCAGGCATGGCAGGATTTAGCAGGTATCTATACAGAGCAGACGGGTGTGCCGGTAACAGTTATTACCGCAGCAGACGGTACATATGAGCAGACATTAAAATCTGAAATGGCAAAGAGCGAAGCTCCTACATTATTTCAGGTAAATGGACCGGTAGGACTTGCAAACTGGAAAGATTACTGCTATGACTTATCCGACAGCGAGATCTGCAAACAGCTTTCCAGTGAAGATTTTGCATTAAAGAATGACGCTGGTGAGGTTTCCGGTGTCGCATATGTGCTCGAGACATACGGTATCATTTACAATAAGAAGATTTTAAATGATTACTGTACCATGGATAACGCAGTGATTTCTTCTCCGGATGAGATCAACAGCTTTGATAAATTAAAAGCAGTGGCAGATGATATTCAGGCGAGAAAAGATGAGATCAACAGCCAGTTCGGATACGATCTTCAGGGTGCATTTACATCTGCAGGTATGGATGGATCTTCTGACTGGAGATTTAAGACACATCTTGCAAATCTTCCAATTTACTATGAATACAAAGACAAAGGCATCACAAGCACAGATGCGATTGAGGGAACATACCTTGACAATTATAAACAAATCTGGGATTTATACATCACAGATTCTACCTGTGAACCAGGTGTCCTCTCCAGCAAGACAGGTGATGAAGCTGAGTCAGAGTTCGGTATGGAAGAAGCAGTATTCTATCAGAATGGTACATGGGAGTACGGCAATCTGACAAACGAGGATAATGGATATTTAGTAACAGCAGATGATATGGGCATGATGCCGATTTACATTGGTGCTCCTGGTGAAGAAAATCAGGGACTCTGCACAGGTTCCGAAAACTACTGGTGTGTAAACAAACAGGCTTCGGAGGAAGATATCCAGGCAACACTTGATTTCTTAAGCTGGGTAATTAATTCGGATGAAGGACGTGACTCCATGGCGCATGCAATGGGATTCACAACACCATTCTTAACATTTACCGGTGACTATGTAGCTGACAACGTATTCATTCAGGATGCAAACCAGTATATTGCAGATGGCAAGACTCCTGTTTCATGGAACTTCTCAACCATTCCTTCTGAGACATGGAAAGATGGCGTTGGCTCCGCATTACTTGAGTATGCACAGGGTACCGGTGACTGGGATGCAGTTGTAAGCGCATTCGTAGACGGCTGGGCAACTGAGTATGCAGCAGCAAACGGACAGTAAAATAATAATTTCTCTTTTAGAAAATAGTAAATTTGTGCGGTATCTGTGCCGATACCGCACAAACCATATATAACGGAAATTTTCTGAAAGAACTGTATTTAGAGATTGAACGGATTTATGAGAGGTTAAAGACTATGGAGAAATCAATAAAAAAATATTTTCCAATTTTTGCGCTCCCGACTTTAGTGGCATTTACCATAGGTTTTATAGTTCCTTTTCTTATGGGTATCTATTTATCATTTTGTGAATTTACCACAGTAACGGATGCGTCCTTTGTTGGACTGAAAAATTACCTGCGTGTATTTACCGATCCAACATTTGTACATGCGCTGTGGTATACCGCATTATTTACAGTGGTATCAGTGATTACAATCAATGTATTTGCATTTACCATAGCGATGCTTTTAACAAAGGGAATTAGGGGAACAAATGTGTTCCGGACCGTATTTTTTATGCCAAACCTGATCGGAGGTATCGTTTTAGGATATATCTGGCAGATCCTTTTAAACGGAATTCTGGCAAACTTCGGAAAAACATTGACCTATTCTTCCTCATATGGTTTCTGGGGACTGATCGTTTTGATGAACTGGCAGCAGATCGGTTATATGATGATCATTTATATTGCGGGTATCCAGAACATTCCGGGTGAACTGATCGAGGCGGCAAAGATGGATGGTGCAAACAGCTGGCAGCTGTTAAAGAAAGTAACGATTCCGATGGTTATGCCATCCATCACGATCTGTACATTCCTGACACTGACGAACTCCTTTAAGCTGTTCGACCAGAACCTTGCATTGACAGCAGGAGAGCCGTCAAATAATTCACAGATGCTTGCGTTAAATATCTTTGATACATTTTATGGAAGAAATGGATGGGAAGGTGTCGGACAGGCGAAAGCGGTGATCTTCTTTATCATAGTGGCAGTTATCGCACTGGCACAGAACCGTCTGACCAGAAGTAAGGAGGTACAGCAGTAATGGCAAAACAGACAGACAATCAGGTAAGTGCAGTAAGGCGTGCAAAACACGGATGGATACTGACACTGTTTTTCAGCATTTTAGCTGTATTTTATCTGTATCCGATTTTTTTGGTGCTGATCAACTCGTTAAAGAAAAAAGGATTTATTATGAAAAGTCCTTTTGCATTTCCGGATGAGCGTTCTTTCTTCGGTATGACAAACTTTGTAAAGGGAATTGAGAAGACGAATTTCTTTGCAGCGTTCGGTAACTCGGTTATTATCACGGTAGGTTCCGTGGCAGTGATCATATTCTGCACATCCATGTGTGCATGGTTTATCACCAGAGTACATAATAAATTTACCATGGCACTTTACATGTTATGTCTTTTCTCCATGATCGTGCCGTTCCAGATGGTAATGTTCCCGTTATCTAAGCTGGCAAACATGATGCATTTGAGCAACCCGATCGGTATTATATTAGTATATCTGGGATTTGGAGCAGGGCTTGCGGTATTTATGTTCTGTGGATTTGTAAAGAGCATTCCGTTAGAGATCGAGGAGGCCGCCATGATCGATGGCTGTACACCGATCCAGACCTTCTTCCAGGTCGTATTCCCAATCATGAAACCGACGGTTATCACGGTTGCAATCTTACAGGCAATGTGGATCTGGAATGATTATCTGCTGCCGTATCTGGTACTTGACCTGAAAAAATATAAGACAATCCCGATTGTAATCCAGTATTTAAAAGGCGGTTACGGTGCGGTAGACTGGGGTACCATGATGGCGATGCTGGTACTCGCAATCATCCCGATCATCATTTTTTTAGGAATCTGTCAGAAATATATTATTGAAGGAGTAGTTGCAGGAGCGGTAAAAGGCTGATATCTTATTAAGAAATGTATATTTTTTGTGAAATTTGACAAAAATTCAAATTTCACGAAAAAATACGAAAAAATAGTAGACAGGAATGAAAAATATGGTTACGATAAAAGACATAGCCAGGGAATCAGGATATTCCGTCAGTACCGTGTCACGTGTGCTGAATCACAGAAATGATGTCAGTCCGGATGCAAAAAAGAAAATCGAAAAAGTAGTCGCAGCGTATAATTTTGTGCCAAACAATAATGCGAAACATCTAAAACAGAGTAATTCCAAATCCATTGGTGTGCTGGTAAAAGGTATCCAAAATATGCTTTTTGCCAGCATCGTGGAAGAAATCCAGTGTATGATTGAAAATACAGACTATACGCTGATCGTATCCTATTTAGATGAGGATGCAGATGAGGTGGAGCAGGCAGTTCTCCTCTGCAGGAGAGAAAGCCGCTTGGACTGCTCTTTTTAGGAGGTAATCCGGAGTATTTCAAAAAAGAATTTGCGCAGGTCGATGTGCCGTGTGTGCTTGTGACAAACCTTGCAGACCAGATGGATTTTCCAAACCTTTCTTCTGTTGCGACAGACGATATCGCCGCTGCAAAATGTGCAGTGGATGCGTTATTTGATGCAGGTCATACGAAGATTGGTATTTTAGGTGGAGATATTGAAAAATCGTACACCAGCCATCAGCGTTTTATCGGCTGTCAGCAGAGCTTTTTGGAACATGATACTGTGTTTGTGCCGGAAAAAAGCTACGAAAAAGCACGATTTTCCTATGACAGCGCATATCGCGGTATGAAACGGCTGATCGCCAGGTGCCCGGATATCACAGCGGTGTTTGCTATGTCAGATGTCATGGCGATCGGTGCGATCCGTGCATTGCGGGATTTAGAATACCGTGTGCCGGAGGATGTGTCGGTTATCGGATTTGACGGAACTGCACTGGCAGAATATTACAATCCAAAACTTGCAACGATCAAACAGCAGTATCAGACGCTTGCAACCAGAAGTGTTGAGATCCTGTTTGGACAGATTGAGTTAAAAAGGAGTCAGATCCATGAGATCGTCCCGTTTGAACTGGCGAGTGGAGAGAGTATTCAAAAAATCAGGTAACACATATAGATAGTAGGAGGAACAAATATTATGAGGACCAGCGGTGTGCTGATGCACATATCTTCCCTGCCGTCTCCTTACGGAATCGGTACTATGGGAAAAGAAGCAAGAAAATTTGCAGATTTTTTGAAAAAGGCAGGTCAGAAATACTGGCAGATCCTGCCAATCTGTCCGACCAGCTACGGAGATTCCCCGTATCAGTCTTTTTCCAGCTTTGCAGGTAATCCTTATTTTATTGATTTAGAATATCTTTGCAAAGAAAAATTTACTGACAAAAAAAGAATGTGAATCATTTTCGTGGGGAACCAATCCGCAGTATGTGGATTATGGTCAGATGTATGTCTCACGTTATCCTTTGTTAAAGAAAGCATATGACAGGTTCAGGAAAAATGAGCCGGAAGATTTTGCAGCATTCTGCAAGGATGAAGCAGAGTGGTTGGATGAATATGCACTTTTTATGGCATTAAAAGATGCTAACGGCGGTGTTGCATGGTTTGAGTGGGAAAAAGACTTAAAAACCAGAAAAACGGAAGCCTTAAAAGAAGCGCGGGTTACCTATGCAGAAGATATTGCGTTTTATAAAATGTTACAGTATCTGTTCTTTAAACAGTGGTGGGATTTAAAAGCGTATGTCAATGATCTTGGCATTGAGATCATCGGTGACGTGCCGATCTATGTTGCCGGAGACAGTGCAGATGTATGGGCAGATCCGGGACAGTTCTATCTTGATAAAGAATTAAATCCGATTGATGTAGCAGGCTGCCCGCCGGATGCATTCTCGGCAGACGGACAGCTCTGGGGCAATCCGTTATTCCGCTGGGATGCTATGAAAAAAGACGGTTACAGCTGGTGGACGAAGCGTGTAAAAGCGATGTCAAAATTATACGATATCGTCCGTATCGATCATTTCCGCGGTTTCGATTCTTACTATGCGATCCCGGCAAAAGATGATACGGCGAGAAATGGTGAGTGGAGAAAAGGTCCTGGCATGGATCTGTTCCGTACGATGGAGAAAAAACTCGGAAAGTTAAATATCATCGTGGAGGATCTTGGTTTCCTTACACCTTCCGTTTTAAAACTGGTAAAAGATTCCGGATTCCCGGGAATGAAAGTCATCCAGTTTGCATTTGACTCGAGAGAGGGCAGCGACTATCTGCCGCACAATTATGAGAAACACTGTGTTGTTTATACCGGAACACATGACAATGATACGTTGATGGGTTGGATGAAGACGGCTCCGAAGGCAAGTGTTAAATTTGCGAAAGAGTACTTAAATCTCACGGAAGAAGAAGGGTTTAACTGGGGTATGATGCGCGGTGCATGGGCATCAGTCGGAGATATGGCGATCGTTCCGATGCAGGATCTGATCGGAATCGGATCCGAGGGACGTATGAATACACCATCCACACTTGGCGGCAACTGGGAGTGGAGAGCAACTTCAGACCAGATCACCGGAAAACTTGCAAAACGTCTCTATAAATATATGGAGATGTATGGACGTTTAAACAAAGATCAGGAAGAGGAAGAAGAAACCGAAGCGGAGGAGAAGAAAGTATCCGCAGAGGAAAAATAACAGACCGCATACAGGTCTGATGGCATGAAAAACAGAAGTTTAGAGGGGGGATTCTGACCGGTCACAGGTTAGAATCCTCCTTTTTATATTATGGGTTCCTTTTTGTCGGAAAATGTTTTAAAATAACAAATAATCGAAAGCTTATATGGGGGGATACATGCTATATTTTATTGTCAATGAAAAGTCAAAAAGTGGGAACGCAAAGCAGATCTGGAAAGAGATCGAGGAAGTGCTTAAGGTGAGAAATGTTTCCTATCAGGCATTTGTATCGGAGTACCGTGGACATGCCGGTAAACTCGCTGCAGAGATCTGTGCCATGGATGACAATGATATCTGCCTGGTCGCAGTCGGTGGGGATGGAACGGCAAATGAGGTGATCAATGGGATCACGGATTTTGAAAAGGTACGTTTCGGCGTGATCCCGACCGGTTCCGGCAATGATCTTGCCAGAGGATTGTCACTCTCGAAGGATCCGAAAAACGGTGCCATACATATTTTAAATGCGATGAAAAAATCGCGTGAGGATACCTGGTGTATGGATTTGGGAGAGGTGAACTTTGGGGAGAAAAAAAGACTGTTTGCCATCAGCGCGGGGATTGGACTGGATGCGTTAGTCTGTAAAAAAGCATTAAAATCAACGATCAAAGATATCCTGAATAAAATCCGGCTTGGAAAACTGACGTATCTGGTACTGACCGTGCAGTCATTATTTACGATGCAGACTGCGGATGCAGAGATCTTTTTTGACCGGGAGGAAGGTTTACAGAAAAAAAGAATGATCTTTACGGCTGCGATGAATTTTAAAGCTGAGGGAGGCGGTGTGCCGATGGCTCCGGCAGCATCCGCCTGTGACGGGAAATTATCATTCTGTGAAGCAGCGGGGATCCCGAAGTGGAGAACATTTCTGTGTCTGCCGTTTTTAGTGGCGGCAAAGCATACGTCTATCCATGGATTTTCTGTGACGGATGCCAAAGACTGTACGATCCGTTTAAGCCGTCCGATGGTTGTCCATGCAGACGGGGAGTACTGTGGGGAAGTGACGGAAGTTCATTTCCACTGTCTGCCGGGAAAACTTCGCGTGTTAAAATAATGAAATTGCGGACACTGCCGTCATAAACAGGCGTTCTTCTTCATAAAATGTTACAACATATGGAGGAGAATATCTGATGGAACATTTCAGTGATAACAGGGAATTTGACTTATACCGGGATATCAATACCCGTACCAATGGAGAGATCTACATAGGAGTTGTGGGGCCGGTGCGAACCGGAAAGTCCACATTTATTAAACGGTTTATGGATCTTATGGTGCTTCCGTTTATGGAGGATGAGCATGCGCGGGAGCGCACTATAGACGAGTTGCCACAATCCGCGGCTGGGAAAACGATCATGACAACGGAACCGAAATTTATCCCGCAGGAGGCGGCAGAGATCATTTTGCCGGAACTGCCGGGGAGCAGTGCCGGCATGCCACAGCCGGCACTTTCGCAGTCTGTACTGCCGGGGACTGCAATACAGGGATCTGCCGCACAGCCGAAGATAAAGGTGCGTCTGATCGATTGTGTCGGGTTTATGGTGGAGGGAGCATCCGGTCATATGGAAGGAAATGAAAGCCGCATGGTAAAAACACCATGGTCGGAGCAGGAAATTCCATTTACGACAGCTGCGTCGATCGGTACTCAGAAAGTGATCCGGGATCATGCAACGATCGGAATCGTTGTGACGACCGATGGCACGATCGGGGAACTGCCGCGAAATGCATATGTAAAAGCGGAAGAACAGACGGTGGAGGAACTGAATGCGATCGCAAAACCATATGTCATTCTGTTAAATTCACAGAAACCGTACAGTGATGAGACGATGGAACTTGCAGCCGAACTGAAAGAAAAATATCAGACTGCCGTTTTGCCGGTCAACTGTGAGCAGCTGCGGAAAGATGATATTGTCCGCATTTTAGAGAATATCCTCTGTGAATTTCCAGTGACGCGTGTCGAATTTTTTATTCCAAAATGGACGGAAATGCTAAAGCCGGAGCATCCGATGAAAGCGGAAATCATTAAAACTGCATCCGGGATTTTAGACAGTATGCATAAAACGGGAGATGTAAGAGCACTTTCCTTTACACCGGAGCAGTATGTTTCGCAGATCAAGATCGACGAGACGGATCTTGCGACCGGGCGCGTGGTGGTGCGGATGGATTTAGACGATAAATATTATTATGAAAATATAAGTGAACTGACTGGTGTGCCGATCGCAGGTGAATATGAGCTGATCTCCATGATAAAAGAGATGGCAGGGCAGAAAGAGGCTTATGAAAAAGTGTCAGATGCTTTTGAAGCGGTTCAGGTAAAAGGTTATGGCGTTGTGAGTCCGGGACTTTCCGATATCAAAATGGAAGAGCCGGTGCTGATCCGGCATGGCAATAAATTTGGCGTCAAAATGAAAGCGGTATCGCCGTCGATCCATATGATCCGTGCAAATATTGAGACCGAGATCGCTCCAATTGTCGGCAGCGAGGAGCAGGCAAATGATCTGATCTCTTACATCAAACAGGGACAGCAGAGCGAAGAGGGTGCATGGGAAACAAATATTTTCGGCAAATCGGTTGGAGAACTGATGGAGGATGGAATCCGTAACAAGATCGCAATGATGGATGATGAATGTCAGATGAAATTGCAGGATACAATGCAGAAAATTGTAAATGATAATACTGGTGGTATGGTATGCATTATCATTTGATGCGGTAGTATTGCGAAAACAAACGTAAAATCAAAAATAAGTAACCTTAAAAAGAAAAGAGAAAAACAGATGAAAAAATTTATTCAGGGAATGTATCAGAAAAAGAATTTTGGGGTAAGGCTGACTGCTGTGATCCTGTCCGTAATTGTGATGGGATTTGCACTGTCGTTGCTGGTGCTTGTGGATCTTGGAACAGATCCCTGTACCAGCATGAATCTTGCTATTTCGGAAAAAATTGGAATGGGAATCGGAAACTGGCAGGCACTGCTCAATACGATCATATTTGTCTTTGTCATTTTGCTTGGCAGGGAAAATATCGGATTTGGAACACTTGCCAATATGTTTTTAGTTGGATATTCACTGCAGTTTTTTTCCTGGGTATGGGATAAGATCTTACCGGCAGGACTGTTTGATTCGATGGCAGTGCGTATTCTGGTGCTGATTCCGGCACTGGCGATATTTGTTGTATCAGCAGCTGTATATATGGATGTGAAATTAGGAACAGCACCTTATGACGCGATTGCATTTATCATTGCAAAATGGATGCCGAAGGTACCGTTCCGTCTGATCCGTATGGCATTTGATTTTACCGTTATTGTGATCGCATTTTTATTCGGTGGCAAGATCGGAATCGTAACGATCCTGATGGGATTTACGCTCGGACCGGTGATCGGTGCTGTCGGTGAGAAAATCGGTCGTTTTATCGAGTGCGACTAAAGAATCAGATTTATTATCATCTGATGATTTTTGCGGGAGATGCTGGTATTTCCTGCTTTTTTGAAATTCGTTGTAGGCATCCTGATAAGCGGCGACAATGTATTCTTTCATGGGATCTTTGTCGCTTACCATCGACATGGTGTCCGAAAATACTTTGGCAGCTTCTTCCTTGCTTTTGCAGTGTTCTAACTGCTGTTCGAGAGAGTCGCGCATCGCCTGGATTCTGGCTGCCTGCATATAGAGCTGGGGATCTACTGCCTGAAGAAAACGCATTTCTTCTTCGGTCAGTTTTTTTCCACTTTTTAATTTTGTCTGAATTCTGGCTAATTCTGCCTGCTTTTCTTCTTCGGTCATACCGCAGGCGGGGCTTAAAAGCTCGGAGATGTTCTGCGTCAGGTCAAAGGCATCCATGCCGGAAAAACTGACTGCATTTAAAGTATCATCACCGGAAGAAAGACCGATGGAAGATTTGGATAAACGGTCTGTAATCTGATCGACCACATTCCTTTGCCGGAAGATGGGTTTAAAATCATTTTTTTAAACCGGAAAGATTGAACTTGAGTCATAAAATTCTCCATTCCTGCACTGTGTTTCCGTGCATATGAAAAGTATAGCCTGTGATGTATTCTTACAAAATATATCGGGAAAATCAGCTTTGTTTAGGATGGAGATTGGATTTTATGATTTCATTCTGTTATAATCGAAAATGACAGTGTTGTAAAGAATTTTCAATTATGAAAAAATGAAGTAAGGAAGCATCAGCTGTTTTTTGAAAGACAAGAAGGGAGAAGTTCCGGAGAAGCCGGAATTGACAGAATATAGGACAAGGAGAAGAATGGAGGATGATTATGAATCCGGCATACGAAAAATTATTAAAATGCTATGACAGCTATAAAGCAAAGATTGATTTTACTCCTAAGGTGGCATTGATTTTAGGCTCTGGTCTTGGCGACTATGCGGATGATATCCGCGTGGTGGATACGTTAGATTACCATGACATTGAAGGATTTCCAGTGTCGACGGTTCCGGGACATAAGGGCAGATTTATCTTCGGATATGTGGATGATGTCCCGGTCGTGTGCATGCAGGGGCGTGTGCATTATTATGAGGGATATGAGATGAGCGATGTTGTTTTGCCGACGAGGCTGATGAAAATGATGGGCGCAGAAGTTCTGTTTCTCACCAATGCAGCAGGTGGCATCCAGCTTGGCATGCATGCCGGGGATTTCATGCTGATCAAAGACCAGATTGCAAGTTTTGTGCCATCACCGCTCCGTGGAGCCAACATTGAGGAACTTGGTGTGCGTTTCCCGGATATGAGCCAGATCTATGACTTAGATCTGCAGGATATTGTAAAACGTGCAGCATCAGCACTTGAGATCCGCATCAAAGAGGGCACTTACATCCAACTCTCCGGACCGCAGTTTGAGACACCGCATGAAGTCGCCATGTGCCGCACTTTAGGTGCTGACGCCGTCGGCATGAGTACTGCCTGTGAGGCGATCGCTGCAAAACACATGGGAATGAAAGTGCTTGGAATCTCCTGTATCTCCAACCTTGCGAGCGGCATCTCATCAATTCCGCTCTCACACGCAGAAGTTCAGGAGACGGCTGACGCCGTTGCCCCGAAATTTAAGGCGCTCGTAACTGAAACGATCAAAGCGATCGGAGCACAGCAGAATTAAAGTTACTACAACTCAGTAGATCAAAAACGGCGGTCACACTTTTTGATCCACTGAACGAAAAACACAAAAAGAAAAGAGGAAAAACAATGAACATACGTTTCTACAACGCAAAAATATTAGTTCCGGCAGAAAACCACAAATTCCAGATCACCGAAGGCGAACTCTGGGTAAAAGGAAAAGAAATCTGCTACATCGGGGACGGTAAGACAGGCGTGGATGCTGTCTGCAAAAACGGTGAAGTTTTGGTATGGGAGCGCGAGATTGACGCAAAGGCAACCTTTAATGCCGGGATTTAAAGATGCGCACACCCACACGGCAATGACATTTTTGCGTCCTATGCGGACGACCTTCCACTGCAGGACTGGCTGAACAAACAGGTATTCCCAAAAGAAGGACAGCTTACCGAAGATGATGTATACTGGCTTAACATCCTTGGAATTATGGAATATTTAACCAGCGGTATTACGTCCAACTTTGATATGTACTTCTTCCCGCCGGTCGATGCAAAGGCATCGGTAGATACCGGATTCCGTACCGTTCAGACCAGCGGATTGAACAACTTTGGCGGCACGGTAGAGTTGATGGAGGAAAATTATCACATTGTCAATGAGATGAGTGACCTGACAAGCTTTATCGTGGGATTTCATGCAGAATACACGACATCAAAAGAACTGATGGAGGGCGTGGCAAAACTGGCACAGAAATTAAAATCCCCGGTATGGCTGCACAATTCCGAAACAAAACTGGAAGTGGCAGAGTGCAAAGAGCGCTGGGGTATGACACCGACACAGCTTACGGATGCACTTGGTATGTACGAGTACGGCGGCGGCGGTTACCACTGTGTATGGTTTGAGGATGCTGATTTTGAAATTTACAAGAAGAAAAAACTGACAGCAGTGACAAACCCGGCTTCCAACTTAAAACTTGCTTCCGGTATCTGTCCGACCAAACGTTTTGTGGATGAGGGAATCTCCATGGCGATCGGAACCGATGGCCCGGCAAGCAACAACTGCTTGGATATGTTCCGTGAGATGTTTTTGACTTCTGCACTTGCAAAGGTGCGTGAAATGGATGCGGAGTGCATCAGCGCGGACAAGATTTTATATATGGCAACCACAGGCGGCGCCCATGCTATGGGATTGGACAACTGTGACCGTCTGGCCGCAGGCAAGAAAGCGGATCTGATTATGATCGATCTGCAGCAGCCAAACATGCAGCCAGAGAATAACATCGTAAAAAATCTTGTATACAGCGGAAGCAAACAGAACGTGAAGCTGACCATGGTAAACGGAAAAATCCTGTATGAAGATCAGAAATTCTCTATCGGATTTGAGCCGGCTGATATTTATAAAGAAGCAAACCGCATTATTCGTTCTATGGAAGGATAAAATTTATGAAAGTAACATTATATACCGATGGTGCTGCCCGGGGAAACCCGGACGGACCGGGCGGATACGGAGCCGTTTTACAGTTTATTGATTCCACAGGCAAACTGCATGAACGCGAATTAAGTGCCGGATACCGCAAGACAACAAATAACCGCATGGAGCTGATGGCAGCAATCGTGGGACTGGAAGCTCTGGTAAAACCGTGTCAGGTGGAACTGTATTCTGATTCTAAGTATCTGACGGATGCCTTCAATCAGCACTGGATCGATGGATGGCTGAAACGCGGCTGGAAGAATCAGACAAATCTCCGGTAAAAAACAAAGATCTGTGGAGCAGACTTTTGGCGGCGATGGAACCGCATCAGGTAACGTTTCACTGGGTGAAAGGGCATGACGGACATCCGGAGAATGAACGTTGTGACCGTCTTGCGACAACAGCGGCAGACGGTGGTGATCTGTTGGAGGATGAGATAACAGAATGAGAAAACAAATGAGTAACAGCGGTCTGTTTTTGTGCTTTACGGCACTGACAGGTGCTGTGATCGCCGGTCTGGTATGGCTGTATCTGAAAAATTGCAAATGTAGGGATTTACAGTCATCTGGGAAATGATTCCGGCATACATAGATTCCTGGTATTATACGATTCTGATGTGTCTGGCTGGCGGAGTGGTGATTGGACTGTTTCACAGGATATACGGACCGTATCCGGAGCAGATGGCAGATTCTGTGAAACGTGTCAAGGACACTGGAACTTATCCGTATCGAAAACTGCCGATGATCGTGGCAGCGTCCTTTCTGTCGTTATTTTTCGGCGGGGCGGTAGGACCGGAATCCGGTCTGGTTAGTCTCCTGCTTGGACTTTGCTGCTGGGCGATGGATCAGTTCGGACTGGCGCGCTGGAAGATGAACACGCTGCTTGCCGGAAACCCTTATATTATGAAAAAAGAACTGTTTCGGGTGATGGCGGCAGGACTATTTTTGCCACCGGATCAGATTGTATACGACAAAGGAAAAATTGAATGGAAGCGGAAAGAGCAGGTCGCAGCAGGTGTGACGGCAGGTCTGACCGGACTTGCAGTATATGAACTGTTGAATTTGATTTTTGGCAGATGTCTGTCTGTACCACATTTGCAGGGCGGTGTACTGCTGTTGAGAGATAAAGTGGCGGTTGTTCTTCTGATCATTGTGGGGATTGCCGCAGGTTATCTGTTCCTGATCTTTCAGAAAATCAGTAACTGGTTTTTTGGAAAAATGCGGGAGAAAAATCTGGCAGTTTTAAATGCGGTACTTGGTGGATTGATTCTTGGGTTGATCGGAACGGCACTTCCGATGACTATGTTTTCTGGCGGCAGTGATATTCAGACTATGCAGTATGAATATCTGAAATTTACACCGTATCTGTTGATCGTGATCGGTGTAGTGAAGCTGTTTTTGACAAATGTCTGCATTGCTTCCGGCTGGAGAGGCGGACATTTTTTTCCAATGCTTTTCAGTGGACTGAGCATCGGATATGGATTTGCAGCAATTTTTCATACGAATGAGATCGTCAGTGTGGTGCTGGTGACAGGCACACTGTTGGGAACTGTATTGCAGCAGCCGCTTGGTGCGTTGGCACTTTCACTAATTTTCTTCCCGATGAAAAATCTGGGCTGGATGATTCTGGCGTCCATGGTAGGTGGATGTGTGCCGGTTCCGGTGTCGCTTCGCACAAATCCGGAGAACAAAGGCTTTGTATACAATATGATACATATGAAAAAACGTGGAAAGTTTTTGCCTGGTAAGGAGTAAGCACTTTAATTAAGTCAAACTTAGGTGGAGTTTAGTATATGATTTCGACTAGCATAAGTTACCTGTTTTTTCAAAACTAATATGCATTTTTCCAGAGTAATTATTTTAGCCTGAATTGGAAATGAGATAAAATAATGCATCGCTTTACAAGGAAGAAATGCTATGATATTATGATAAGAGTGTGTAATTGTACTGTTTTCAGTGATTGCATAAATGAATTAGATATTCAAAATAAACACATAGATGGAGGAACACGAGAGTGAAAAAGTATGGTGTAAATGAATTACGAAGAATGTATCTTGACTTTTTCAAAAGCAAAGATCATCTTGTTATGAAAAGTTTTTCGCTGATCCCGCATAATGACAACAGTCTGTTGCTGATCAATGCAGGAATGGCACCGTTAAAACCTTATTTTACAGGAGCAGAGATTCCGCCGAAGCGCAGAGTTTCCACCTGTCAGAAATGTATCCGTACCGGTGATATCGAAAACGTAGGAAAGACAGCACGTCATCTGACCTTTTTCGAGATGCTTGGTAACTTTTCTTTTGGCGATTATTTCAAACATGAAGCAATCGCCTGGTCCTGGGAATTTTTAACAAAAGTTCTGGAGTTAGATCCGGAGCGCCTGTATCCGTCTATTTACGGAGAGGATGAGGAAGCATTTGAAATCTGGACAAAAGAGGTCGGTGTACCGGCAGAGAAGATCACACGCTTTTACCGTGATGAAAACGGGGAGTGCGATAACTTCTGGGAGCATGGCGCAGGTCCTTGCGGTCCATGTTCTGAGATTTACTATGACCGTGGAGAGAAATATGGCTGTGGCAGCCCGGACTGTAAAGTAGGCTGTGACTGTGATCGTTTTATGGAAGTATGGAACAACGTATTTACACAGTTCAACGGTGATGGAAAAGGAAATTACGAAGAATTAGAAAATAAAAATATCGATACCGGTATGGGATTGGAACGTCTGGCCGTTGTTATGCAGGATGTAGATTCCGTATTTGATATTGATACAATGAAAGCAATCCGTGATAAAGTATGTGAAATGTCTCACAAAACTTACCAGACAGATGCACTGGATGACGTATCTATCCGTCTGATCACAGATCATATCCGTTCTGCTACATTCATGGTATCTGATGGTATCATGCCGACCAACGAGGGCAGAGGCTATGTACTTCGTCGTCTGATCCGTCGTGCGGCAAGACATGGTAAAATGCTTGGTATCGACGGACTGTTCCTGGCAGAACTGAGCAAAACTGTTATCAACGAGAGCAAAGACGGTTATCCGGAACTGGAAGAGAAAAAAGAATTCAATTTTCCGTGTACTGACACAGGAAGAG
>ENA-OPYX01000142-OPYX01000142.1-human-gut-metagenome-genome-assembly--contig:-NODE-142-length-40827-cov-5.020442_pt1 | contig 40827 bp, 36 predicted proteins | sample MGYA00242639_ERZ504486 | MGnify/ENA primary metagenome ERZ504486 (study PRJEB26092, sample SAMD00036296) | human gut metagenome | host: Homo sapiens | study: EMG produced TPA metagenomics assembly of... | reverse complement strand
CGGCCATTGGTCAGTTGTCCCTCTGGTTTCTGACGGGAGCGGTGCTTCTCACTGTCAATTTTGGAACAGATGCAACAACTATGAATACTTGTCCGATTCTGGAAGTGATGGCGGGCGTGGAGCTCCCCGGTGGCTTTTTAAGACGGGTAGATTTGATTTTTTTAAGCATACTATTGTTTTCGCTGGCCTTTTTGCTAGGCAGTATCTTCTTTTACAGCAGCTATGTGGCGGACAGGATTCATATTTCCATTGGCCGTCTTCCGTCAGCGATTCTTTGTTTTTTACTGGGAACAACAGCACAGGAGCAGTGGAACTGGAGTCGTCAGTACCCGAGGATGTTAAGTCGAATCTATCTGCCCGTATGTTTGATGATGACGGTCTGTGCAGCATGGGCGAGGAGAAAATCTTATGGAAAAAGATAAAGAAAGGCAGAGCATCCGGACTGGAGTGAAACTTCTGTTTTGCCTGCTTGTATCTGGATTTGTTTTTCTTATTGCCTGTCAGGCGGTGGAACCGGAAAAACGGGCGTATCCGCAGGTGATCGGCATCGACTGGCAGAAAGAAGAACAAAGGTATACAGTGTGGATGCATATGGCATCGCTTGCCGAAGACACCGGGCAGAGGAAACAAAGCGCAGAGACGCAGCCGGGAAACGAACTGTATTTTACCGGTTCGGATGGGGCGCAGATCCATACTGCTTACGAAGCGACCAGGGAACAGTATCTGGATATCGGACATGTAAAAGCAGTAATTTTTGGTACCTCTCTCCGGGAAAACAGGGAGAGATTAAGAGAAGTGCTTACGGGAATGGAGTCGGAGAGCAGCCTCGGAAACAGTCTCTGTATTTTCACAACAGACAGTCTTTCGGAACTGTCGCAGGCCGTGGAAGAGCAGGGGATCTCACTGGGAGATTTTCTTACCGGGTTGTATGAAAATCGTACCGATTCATCGGCACAGACACCGGTGAGACTTGCGGATCTTTACCGCTCCTGTCATACAGATACCGCCCTGCCTCAGATACCAGGTATTACAGTAAAAGATCGGGTATTGATGGTAGAAAAAAAATAGCACCGGGAGACATAAATGTTTGCAGAAAACAGTTATCCTGTATATGAAGCAGAAACTTGCAGTATATCCATTGTGAAAATCTCTGGGAGATAGTATAATCAATTGTGAAAGTATAACAAAAATGAGAAAAAATTAAAAAAATATAGATAAAATGCTAATGGAACTAAATTAGATGATTCGGACCATGGCAATGTTAGGGAAAAAACGGGAAGATAAGAGGAAGAAAAATGAGAGAACAACGCAGTCAGGAATTGTGGCAGCAGATTGGAGAAGTATGGCATTTGAGCCTGCCAGCTATTCTGACACAAATTACAACAATAGCCATGCAATATATAGATTCTGCGATGGTGGGAGCACTGGGAGCAAATGCTTCTGCTGCGATCGGTCTGGTAGCAACAACTACCTGGTTGTTTGGCGGAATTACTTATGCGATAGCAGCGGGATTTTCCGTACAGGTCGCACATCATATTGGAGGGAAAAAAGAGAAAGAAGCCAGACAGGTGGTATGCCATGGTCTGCTGGTTGCACTTCTGGTATCAGGAATTTTGTGTCTGATCGGACTTTCCATCAGCGGAAGACTGCCGGTGTGGCTGGGCGGTAATCCGGAGATCCGGAAAGATGCATCGGCGTATTTTATGGTCTATGCGCTGATGGTACCGTTTTCACAGATCAATTCCCTGAATTCGTCTTTCCTGCAGTGCAGCGGAGACATGGTGACACCAAGTATCCTGAATGCAATCATGTGTGTGTTGGATGTGATTTTCAATGCACTTCTGATACCAAGATTCGGAGTTATGGGTGCCGGGATGGGAACAGCGCTTGCCTGTGCATGCGTCAGCCTGACCATGACGGCGCGGTGCTGTGTCCACAATGAAAAACTGCATCTCAGGAGAACGGAAGGGTTTCACTATGATCCGGAGATATTAAAGAGAGCATTCCGGATCGGAACGCCGGTGGCAGTGCAGGAAATAGCCATAAACAGTGCGATGGTGGCAGCTACAATGATCATCGCCCCATTGGGCGCTGTTTCTATTGCGGCAAATTCTTTTGCAGTGACAGCGGAGAGTCTGTGCTATATGCCGGGATATGGTATTGGGTCGGCGGCAACAACACTGGTTGGGAGAAGCGTGGGTGCAGGTGAGGCGAAACAGGCAAAAAGGTATGGGAATATCTGTACAGCGATGGGTGCATGCTTCATGGCTGCAACCGGAGCGATCATGATGCTGATCTGTCCGATTGTATTCCGGGTATTGACACCGGATCCATCCGTACGGACACTGGCGGCACAGGTACTTCGTATCGAACTTCTGGCGGAACCATTGTTTGGAGCATCTATCGTGGCAGCAGGAGCACTTCGTGGCGCAGGTGATACTTTTGTTCCAAGCCTTATGAATCTTGGAAGTATCTGGATCGTCCGGCTGGGTCTGGCAATGATTCTTGTAAAAAGTCTGGGGCTTTACGGTATGTGGATCGCTATGGCGGTGGAACTTTGTGTTCGTGGCTGTCTGATGTTATATCGGCAGAGAACCTCAAAATATTATGATCTCTATAAAAAGAAAACTGCCACAGAAAATGTGTAAAGAGATAAAAGAAGCCATATCATCCTGTGAAAGATGATATGGCTTCTTTTTACAGAGGACAACGTTCAGGAATCCATGAATACAAGGAAATCTGATATCGTTGCACAAACAGTTTTGCTTAGATATTCAGCATATCACTGAAGACTTTCAGTGCACCGTCGGTATCATGAGCCAGAACACGTTTTGCAAGAATCTTACCAAGCTGTACGCCTTCCTGGTCAAAGCTGTTCAGATTCCATACAAAGCCCTGGAACATGATTTTGTTTTCAAAGTGAGCTAACAGGGCACCTAAAGATGCCGGTGTCAGTTTGTCTCCTACAATGATGCTGGAAGGACGTTTTCCTTTGAAATTTTTGTTCAGATTTTCGTCTTCTTTACCGCAGGCAAATGCCACGATCTGGGCAGCTACGTTTGCACACAGCTTCTGCTGGCTGGTGCTGCTTTCGATATCCACATCTACACCCAGCTGGCTGTTTTTGAAGCCGATGAACTGCAGTGGAACGATGTCAGTTCCCTGATGCAGTAACTGGTAGAAAGAGTGCTGTCCGTTGGTTCCCGGTTCTCCGAAGATGACCGGTCCGGTTACATAATCTACCGGTTCACCGAAACGGTTGACAGATTTTCCGTTGGATTCCATATCACACTGCTGCAGGTGTGCCGGGAAACGGCTCAGTGCCTGAGAGTATGGAAGAACTGCTGTGGAAGGATATCCCTGTACATTTCTTTCATATACGCCGATCAGAGCATCCAGCATATCCGGATTTTTCAACAGATCACGGTTGGTAGCCAGTTTGTCTTCGGCTGCTGCACCATCCAGAAGTTCTGCGAAAACTTCCGGTCCGAAAGCCAGAGAAAGGATCGCTCCACCTACACCGGATACGGAAGAGTAACGTCCTCCGATATAGTCATCCATGAAGATCGCAGTCAGATATTCATCACTCTTAGCCAGTGGAGAAGTCTCACTGGTAACTGCCAGCATGTGCTTGGAAGGATTCAGACCTGCTTTTGTCAGCGCATCTTTTACGAATGCTTCATTGGTCAGGGTCTCCAGAGTTGTACCCGATTTGGATACTACGATAAACAGTGCGTGTGCCAGATCTACAGATGCCAGAACAGCAGCTGCATCATCCGGATCTACATTGCTGATGAATTTTGCTTCCATTTTGAAGGTATTGTTGGCTTTTGCCCAGTTTTCCAGAGCGATATATAAAGCGCGGGGACCCAGGTCACTTCCGCCGATACCGATCTGTACAACGGTTGTGAATTTCTCGCCGGCTTCGTTTACGATTTCACCGGCATGTACTTTATTAGCAAAATCAGCAGCTTTTTTCTGCTGTGCCACATAGAATTCACGTTTGTCAACGCCGTCAACAACGACAGGATTACCCAGCTGTGTACGTGCCAGGTGATGCAGAACCATACGTTTTTCGCCGGTGTTGATTACAGCGCCGTTGTACAGCTCCTCAAATTTATCAATTAACTGTGCTTCGTCTGCCAGTTCAGCCAGAGCTGTCAGGACAGTTTCATCTACTTCTTTTGCTGCGTAATTGTACTGTAAACCTGCAGCCATTGGAGTGCTGTAGTTCTTTACACGTTCGCCACCCTGTTCTCCGGACATTGCAGTGGCAATATCCACATGATTTTTCAGTCCGGAAAGCTTATCATAAGATGAGAGGGTGTCCAGATTTTTCCATGTTGCCATAATATATTCCTCCTTATCAATAGGTGTATAATCACTATCACCATTAGTCATTATACTGAAAAAAAACAGCGATTTCAATGGATTGATGTATTTAATTCAAAAATGTCGAATTTGCAAAAAGTCAGTGGTTATTTTGCATAATTATAAAAGAAAGAGATGTTGATTTTATAGGGGAAATAGTTCAGAATATAAAGAAAAGAAACAGATCGTCTGGCGTAGGTAAGGGAGAACACACTATGAAAAATAATAAATATGAGATCGATATGTGCAACGGGTCGATCATGGATAAACTGATATCTTTTGCATTGCCGCTGATGCTTTCCGGTATTCTGCAGCTGATGTTCAATGCTGTGGATATCGTGGTAGTGGGAAGGTTCAGCGGCAGCCAGTCACTGGCGGCCGTAGGATCTACAACAGCACTCATCAATGTTTTTACCAACCTGTTTATCGGAATTTCTCTGGGAACCAATGTACTGGCGGCCAGGTTCTACGGAGCAGGAAAAACAAAAGAAATGTCAGAAACGGTTCATACGTCTATTGCACTGGCACTGATCAGCGGTGTGGCAATGGCAGTGATCGGACTGATCTTTTCCCGCTGGTCTCTGGAAGTGATGGGAACGCCGGAGGATGTGATTGCCCAGGCAACATTATACATGCAGATCTATTTCCTGGGTATGCCATTTTTCATGGTGTATAACTATGGTGCTGCCATTTTGCGGGCGGTAGGAGATACGAAGCGCCCGCTATTCTATCTGATTATTTCGGGTGTGATCAATGCTGTGTTAAATATGATTCTGGTCATTTTCTTTCATATGGCGGTGGAAGGTGTTGCCATTGCAACGGTCATTTCGCAGCTGATTTCATGTATTCTGGTACTGCGGTGTCTGTATCGGTCAGAGGGAAGCTATCAGTTGCGATTCTCAAAACTGACCATGAAAAAAGCTTATCTGATGCAGATCTTTCAGGTAGGTGTTCCGGCGGGTATCCAGAGTACGGTTATTAACTTTTCCAATGCCCTGCTGCAATCCTCGGTCAATTCCTTCGGTTCGGTAGCTATGGCAGGGTACACGGCAGCCAACAATATCCTCGGATTCCTCTACGTATCCATCAATGCCGTAACACAGGCATGCATGAGTTTTACCAGTCAGAACTACGGTGTGGGAAAATACAAACGAATGGACAAAGTTCTGATCGATTGCCTGATTCTTTCGGTGATCGTAGGAGGTGTTCTCGGCTGTGGAGCCTATTTCGGCGGCTCCCCGGTCCTCTCCATCTACACAGAGGATCCTGAAGTTATCAAAGCAGGCCTTGAGATCCTGTCTATTACCACCGTCCCCTACTTCCTCTGCGGAATCATGGATCTTTTTCCGGGAGCCCTGAGGGGCATGGGATCATCCACCGTCCCCATGATCCTGTCCGTCATAGGAACTGTAGGCACAAGAATTCTGTGGATCTTTGGAATATTCCCATCCCACAGAAGTCTCTACATCCTCTTTATTTCCTATCCGGGTTCCTGGATCATTACTATCATCATGCAGGTGATCTGCTATTACTTTGTTAGAAAAAAGACTTACGGACAGGCAGCTGAAAAAACGGCATAACACCAGAAGGGATATAGAAGATAAAAAGAAAATAGAAAGAGAAACCACGAAAGACATACCATAAGAGAAATAAAAGACAGCTCAGCACTGTATTCTAAATGAAGCTGAACTGTCTTTTGCACTCGTCGATCCGGTTCATCTGTGCAGCGAAATCATTTATGTAGCGACAATAGCATTTTATAATTCCCGGGACAGGATCTCTTCTTTCCGTTCCAATAACGAATCATCCCTCAAAAGCGCTTCCTCAACCGTTTCAAACCCAATCCGATCAATCATAACCGCAAACCTTTCTCCTGCGAGTCCTCTCTCACGGAACAGTAAAATCGCCTTCTCAATCACATCCATTGCCTCATCCTTAGTAGTAAACACCTTACTCAGTGCACGACCATGAGAAATCTTCTTCCCCCAGCGCCGCCAACAAAATTTTAAACCCATACGTTCCGTCTGTAATCGAATCGAATCTGCAGTTTCCCACACATCGACCACAGTGAATACAGACATTCTCATCAATATGTAATTTCTTATCCGATACTTTGGCAGCTCCCATCGGGCAAACTGCCTCAACACTACATTTCTTACATCCTTTACAAAGCTCTGCTTTAAAATGAGGAATTCGTTGCCCGATAATACCCAGATCGTTCAGATTCGGTTTTACACAGTTATTCGGACAACCGCCTACTGCAATTTTAAACTTATGAGGCAGCTTTACATCGTGATACCCCTCATAAAAACGTTTATGAATCTCCTCTGAAATCGCAAACGAATCCAGAAGTCCATACTGACAGGTGGTTCCTTTACAGGAAACTACGGGACGAACTTTAGCGCCCGTACCACCGATAGCCATACCGGCATTCTCGACAAACTCCTGAAACTCTTCCAGTTTTTCATAAGGAATACCCTGTACTTCAACGGTCTGTCTCGTGGTAAAGGTCAGAATTCCGTTTCCAAACGTTTCTGCTGCGTCTGCCATCGCCCGGTGCTGGGCAGCGGTAACTTTTCCATTTACTGTTAAAATACGGGCAGAAAAATTATCTGTCCCCTTATTATTCAAAAAACCAAGCCCTTTCAGTCTTTTTTCTTCCTCTTTTGAAAGTGTTAATGATGACATATTCTGAGTTCTCCTTTTTATAGAAATGTGGCAACTACTCAGTAGGTAGCATTCCGCGAGGCGTTTTGGCATGTTTATTGCCAAAATCCCGAGACATACAAGTCAAAGTGCCATCACCGAAGGTGATTAGAAATGCATTTCGACTCGTAACTGTGAGGCTACTGAACAGTTACGAAATATGTAAATACAGCACGATATTAATTCAGTACAGCACGACCGGTCTTTGCAAAACGTACGATCATTTCCCGTGTCAGGCTGAAGTCTTCGTCTTCAATGATGATATCTTTCCTGTCCATCCAGAGTCCGGTGGAAAGTTCGTTGCGGTCAAGAGTGATGGAAGGATCACCGTCCAACTCTGCGTAATAGCCGATCAGGAGATCCGACGCCATTCCCCAGGGTTGGGTTTTGTAATACCGCAGATTTTTCACTCTTACTCCTACTTCTTCATAAACCTCCCGCATTACTGTTTCCTCGGCGGTCTCCCCGATTTCAGTAAAACCGGCAATCAGCGCATAATTAGGATTATTCCGTCCGGCATATTTTGTCAGCAGAATTCTTTCCCCGTCGATTACTCCGACAATAATAGCCGGACAGATTTTCGGATAAATGGTATTTCCACATTGTGGGCAGGAGAGCATCCGTTCTTTATGGGAAGGATCCGGAACAACAGGAGTTCCGCAACGTCCGCAGAAACGATTGTTCCGATACCAGTCATACAGATGAAAAGCCGTCATTGCAGCAAAAATATGATGCTTGGGCTCTCGACCGCGGATTTCCTGAAGAGAGTGGAAAGTATAAGTTTCCGGAAAGTCCAGATCCGCATCCATCACAAGAAAACAGGAGGTTTGATCCAGAGTAAACAGCCAGATCAGAGAAGTAGTGGTGGGAAACTGTGAAGAAACATTTTCCCATAGTGGAAACCGGCAGGTATTTGCTGAGAGATCTGCCAAAAGTTTTCGGTCACGGAAAGCAAAAATCAGATCTCCGTTCTGCGGAGATCTCGGAGTAAATTCATTATAAAGATGATGTGGGGTAATATCCTGAATCATAAAAATCCTTTCTGAATCTGTAAAAGTATCTGTAAAAAGACGGTATATTAGGTACATGACTATCTTCTGATACACGGACGAAAACATACCTTATTATTTCACCAGGGGATAAAATCTGTTGTTTAAAATGAGTATACATGACTTGAAAGGAAAATACAACGTGAACTTGCAGTGAGTTGTGGGGTGGGTTATACTAGTGTTACTGAGAATGGAGTGAACAGTAACATACTAGAGTTAGTGATGAATGACGGAAATGAAAAAGCAGTATTATGTGGAAATGACTGTAAAGGAGATAAGTATAATGGGAAGAAGCAATATGTGTAATATTCATACAGCAAAGAAAACAGAACGAACGCAGGAAGAAATCACCATTTCCGGAAATCCGGCAAAACCACAGGGTGAGGATGGAGCAACAATGCTGAAACGAATGAATGAGAGTCATTCACCGGTGACATGTTGGGCGCTGGAGCACTGGCAGATTGCACCGGAAGAGGAGCTTCTGGACATTGGCTGCGGTGGTGGTGCTACGTTAAAACGGATGGGTGAGAAGATAACGACAGGTCATCTGACGGGCGTAGATTATTCACCGGTGTCTGTGAAAACCTCGCTGAAAACGAATCGACAGGATGTGGAAAGCGGAAAGATGAAAGTTCTGGAAGGCTCCGTGGAAGCGCTGCCTTTTGCAGACGATGGATTTGACAAGATCATCACGGTAGAAAGCTTTTATTTCTGGCCGGATCCACAGGAAAACCTGAAAGAAGTACGGCGGGTACTGAAAGAGGGTGGTACGTTCCTGTTGGTGGCAGATACCTATAACAAAGAGGGTCTGGATCCGAAGACACTGGAAAATATTTGCCGTTTTCACCTATTTACCCCGACCGCTGAAGAATTCAGGAAACTGTTTGAAAAAGCAGGTTTCACGGACATTCAGATCCACGTAAAAGAGGGTACGGACTGGATCTGTGTAGAAGGGAAAAAGTGATAAGGTTTATATAAAGTCATATAAAAAGCAGAACTTTGCATAAGGATTTTATGAGGGTTCTGTTTTTTAATTTACGCGAGCAACGAGTCAAAGTTTGTACTTGCACGAGACCTTGCGACTGTCGCGATAATCAAAATTGATCCACTGGATCAATTATTGATATGCAATGCAACGAGTAAAATTCGCGAGAGTGAGAAAGTATATTCCTTGTTTTGAATAAATGTGTAGATTCTGTGTTTTCTATGTTTCCTTAAACTTCATTTAAGGTTTCTCCGATACAATCACATCCATAAGGAGGAACCGAGATGGTAAATCAGACAATTTTTAAACGATATGAATACAAATATCTACTTACCGCAGATCAGAAAAAAGACCTGCAGGCTTATATGGAAACGTATATGAAACCGGATACATTCGGACGCAATACCATCTGTAACTTGTATTTTGATACGCCGGATTATCTTCTGATCCGAAGATCGATCGAAGGAAAGGTGTACAAAGAAAAGATCCGGCTGCGTACCTATGGACGGGCACAGGATGACAGCGAAGCCTTTATCGAGTTGAAAAAGAAATTAAAAGATGGAACCTTTACGATAGATTTCTGCGATGACAGTTTGCATACCAACGGCAATTTGTCCATCTGCGGAGGAACTTACACACTCAGCACCGGAGATGATGGTATGCATGCGGATGGGGCAGATCAGGTATATGGCGGAGAGATTACGATCAAAACATGTTACGAAGGAATCGAAGGACAGAATATGGAAATCTCCGGTGGAACCATCGATATCACAGCCAGCGATGACGGATTGAATGCAGCCGGTGGAAACGACCAGAGCGGTATGGACGGATTTGGTGGGGATATGTTCTCGGCAGACGAGGATGCCTGGATCACGATTTCCGGTGGAACTGTCACGATCGATGCCACCGGAGACGGCATTGACAGCAATGGGGATCTGACCGTCAGCGGAGGAAACATCTTTGTTTCCGGCCCGAGCGATAACGGAAATGGTGCTCTGGATTACAATGGAACGGCGACGATCACCGGGGGAACGCTGGTAGCAGCCGGTATGAGCGGCATGGAACAGAATTTCGGTTCCGATTCCACACAGGGCACACTGATGATGAACCTGACGGATAACCAGAGCGGGAAGATCACACTGGAAGATGCGAATGGCAATACGTTGGTAAGTTATACACCGATGCGTGAATATAATTCCGTGGTCATCAGCTGCGCAGAATTAAGCGATGGAAGTACCTATACGATACACACAGGGGAGAACAGCCGGGAAGTAACCATGGAAGGTCTGGTATACACCGACGGAGAAGTGACGAATGCGCCGGGACAGGGTGGAGGACAGAAACCACAGGGTGGTCCGATGGGAGATAATAGTGGCGATTCTGACAATTCGGATAACTCAGACCGTCCGACCCTGCCGCAGGGACAGGGAAAATCCACCGGATACGCAAAACGGGGAACGCCCGCAGGGGGACGCGCCACAGGGCAATCCGGTGGATTCGTCAAATGAGCAGACGAAGGAGGAGTCTGACGGTCAGAAATAGCAGAATGGTTTACATAATTACAAGAATGAGGAATCCGTATAGCAGATCAGGATTCCTGCTTCGCCTGCAGATCTGCCAGCATCTGTGAAACGGTAAGTCCCAGTATCGGGTGGCGTTTCCACGGAGCAATCTGTGTCAGCGGGATCAGGACGAAGTCCCGCAGATGCATCTCCACATGTGGAATGATCAGATCCGGGGTGTCCAGTACCAGATCGTCATACAGTAAGATATCCAGATCCAGCGTCCGCGGTCCCCAGTGGATCAGGCGCTCCCGGTGCGCTTCCTGTTCGATCTCATGGAGGCGTTCGAGCAGTTCCTGCGGTGTCAGCAGTGTTTTCAGTGCCAGTGCACCGTTTAAAAAGTCATCCTGCTCCACACCGCCGTAGGGTGCGGTCACCAGAAAATCAGACACTTTCAGCACCTGGCAGTCCGAAGTCTGCTGTAGTTTTTCAACTGCCTCGTTCAGGTATTTTTCCTTGTCCCCCATATTGGAGCCGAGCGCGATATAAGCGGTATGCCAGCCGCGGCTGATCTCCACCGATACGGTATCCAGAGGCAGACCGATGGGCGCCCACGGTTTTTTGATGGTAAGATCTACCTGAGAGACCATCGGGTAGGAGAGCAGAATCGCTTTTGCGGTCGCCTCCGCCACCGTCTCCAGCAGTTTCCAGGTATTTTCTTCGACTACTTTTTTGATCAGATGGCTGACTTCACCGTAATGTACCGAATAAGAAAGCTCATCGGTGAGCCCGGCTTTTCTGGTGTCGGTATGCAAAACGGCGGAGAGTACAAACTTTTGTCCTAAAAAATTCTCTTCCGGAAATACTCCATGCTTTGCAAAGATTTCCAGATTCTCAATTCTTATTTTATCCATAAATTTCCTCCTAGCAGGACAGGATCGCTTTCGTCATCTGAATGATCCGGTGGTTTTCTTTGATATCGTGTACCCGGACAAAGGAGCATCCGCGGAGCATGCCGATCACGGTGGTGGCAAGTGTTCCTTCCACGCGCTGATCTACCGGCAGATCCAGGGTGTTGCCGATGACAGATTTTCTGGAAGTGCCGAGAAGAATCGGGAGTCCGAGTTCCTGCAAGACATCTACATGATTGATGGCTTCCAGATTCTGCTCATACGTTTTTCCAAAGCCGACACCCGGATCCAGCATGATTTTATCGTCCGGAACACCTGCTTTGTGTGCAATAGCAACGCATTCTTTCATATCGGCGACCATGTCTTCCAGAAAATTCTGATATATGGCTTCGTTTCGGTTGTGCATCAGGCAGCAGGCAGCGTGGTAACGGGCGGTCACCTCGGCGGTTTTATAGTCGAACTTGAATCCCCAGATATCATTGACCAGATCCGCACCGGCCTGAAGAGCAGCCTCTGCGACATTTCCTTTGTAAGTGTCGATGGAAACCGGAACATCAAAATGTGATTTGACCGCCTCGATAACCGGCGTTACTCTTGCGATTTCTTCCTCGTCAGAGATCACGGTATGTCCCGGACGGGTGGATTCACCGCCGATATCGATAATGTCAGCGCCGTCCCGGATCATCTGCTCGGCGTGAGCGAGAGCAGCATCCATATGATTGAATTTTCCACCGTCGGAAAAAGAGTCGGGAGTCACGTTCAGAATTCCCATAATATAAGTTTCATTTTTTGTATCAAATTCACGATTACCAATTCTCATACATGTTTTCTCCTCTTGAAGTTTACATAAGTTCAAAATTAATAACAAATCGTCAGATTCATCTTCTCCTTCGGCCAGTTGCATGCATTTCTTGCAGGACAGTACAAACAGTTTCGTGACTGTTTGTCCGCACGGTAGAGATAGCGGGAAAATAAGGGAGTTTCCGCAGTATCTTTTACCCGGTGGCTTCGGATCGCAGCAAGAATCGATTTCTGCTCAGTAAGAGAAAAATCACAGTCCGTAAGAATGCGTTCCGCCAGTCTTGCCCCTGCCAGATGGTGAGGAGTACCTTTTTCCATCTGTTCATAACGGCCAATATCGTGAAGAAGTCCGGCGGCGTAGATCATTTCCTTGGAAAAGCCAGCCTGATCTTCCAGATTATAAATATACATCAGCCGCGCCACATCCAGAAAATGCTCCATCGTGTGACGGCAGAAGATCCGGTCTTTTTCTGCTTCCTGTAACAGTGCAAACTGCTCTCGAAAGACAGGGTGGGATAAAATCTGATCGATGCGTTTCATAATAATTCGCTGTTCCATGACAGATTTAAGCCTTTACCATCTGTAAAAAGGTCTGCTGCAGGGAAAAATCTTCCGCAAAGGCTCCACGCACGATGGTGGTCACAGTTTTGCTGCCTGGTTTCTGAACACCGCGCATGGTCATACACATATGTTCTGCCTCGATCATGACCATCACACCCTTCGGCTGCAGATGTTCTTCGAGAGCGTCCGCAATCTGTGCGGTCATATTTTCCTGGATCTGCGGGCGTCTTGCATAGACTTCTACCGTGCGGGCCAGTTTGCTTAAACCTGCCACGCGCTGATCCGGGATATAAGCCACATGAGCTTTTCCGTAGAAGGGCAGCAGATGATGTTCGCAGGTGGAATAAAAGGTGATATCTTTTTCCAGAACGATATTGTTATTGGTAGCGTGAAATTGTTTGGACAGATGCACACCGGCATCTTCATAGAGCCCGCCGTAGATCTGCTCGCACATTCTGGCGATACGGTCGGGTGTTTCGAGTAAACCTTCTCGATTGACGTCTTCGCCGATACCTTCCAGCATCAGACGAACGCCTTCTTTGATTTTTTCGTGATCCATCATGGTACAAAACCTCCTGTGTAAATAATGCTGTATACTGAGAAACTTCCTGTAAAATCGGACATAGAAAGATTCTGAGCATACAAAAATATGCATCAGGATGTTCTGCATAGATCTACAGAATAATATGTAAGAAAAAAACACCCTGATGTGCAAGAAAATAAAACTACTGAAAATAACTATGAGTATATCCCTTCACAATCGGATGTTAATCATCTGGTTGTTGCAACGGGTGCGGTAACCATATCGTAAGTCCGGTCCGCAGGCGAACCGACTTTTCGTTTCTGTGGCAACTCCCCATCCACAAAACACTTGACGCATGGAAACCTATTTTGCATAGTATTTCAATCGAAACAGCAGACACATAGGGTTTCTCTGCTGTTTGAAAGGATTATAGCACTCATGGAAAGAGGGTGCAAGAGAATACCGGAAAATATATGAAATTGTTGCTGTTCATTCCGTGGCTGGTAACATTGAATTATCATCTCCCTGTTGGTTTACATAAGAATAAAGCAGCGTAAGGAGAAAGTACCATGGCTATGCCTATGTATTCAGAAAATTTTTCACGTAAAACAGTGCCGCCCCAATTGCCGGTGTATACTGTCCGTGGGTGCCGGTAAGAAGCGAATCTTTCGCCAGAGGAAACGGTGTATGCTCATTGATCAGAGCAAGCAGCCGATCCAGATCCTCCGGGAGAAAATAAGGTGCAAGATATCCGCTTAGGATCACCGGACAGTCGATCAGCAGGTTGAGGTTACGGATGGCGAAAGCCAGATGCCGCAGATAGTCCTGCCAGATGTCCTGTAAATGTTCCCCTGAGCTATTCGGATCCCGCAATTTAAGGAAAAATTCTTTTACTGAAAGTCCGCTGCGCAGTTCCAGTGCACTGGCGGAACAGAAGGTTTCCAGGCAGCCGCGATTCCCGCAGTAACAGACTGGACCATCCGGTTCCACACAGATGTGTTCCAGAGAACCGCTGTGCATGGAAAAACCCTGATGAACGCTGTGATTGGTGATTACTGCACCGCCGAGATTTCGATTTAATAAGAAGACAAGAGCGCTGTCCAGTTTCGGATGATTCCAGAGTTCCAGATCGGCGGCCGCCTTGGAGTCGTGAACCAGATGACACGGAAAAGGAAGCCGGGAAGCAAAATCAGAAAGCTGCATCCGCGTATTTCCCATAATAGCACCGTAAGTCACGGACGAACCATCCGGGGAAATGATCCCCTGTGTGGCAATGGAGATCCCTGAGATTTTTTCCGTGGGGTACTCATTTTTTTAATAAAATGAAGCACTTCGCCGGCAAATGTGTCGTAATATTCCGGCGTGTCCTCGTAGGCAAGTGGAATCATCTCCCTCGCGACGGCCTCCCCGTACAGATCCACCGCAACGAGATGGAACATGTTCTTTAAAATTCCGATCCCGATGGCGATCCTGAGATCCGGTACGATCCGGATAATCTGTGCTTTCCGTCCTCCGGTAGAGGCAAAATACCCGTTTCGTTCGATCAGCCCTTCTTTTTCTAACGTGGTCAGATTCTGACTGACCGTGGAAAGTCCCATGTTCAGATCCTGTACGATCTGAAATTTGGAAGTTTCCCGCTGGCGGTAGATGTACTGATAGACGGTACGTTTGTTGATTTGTTTTAACGTGAGAGTTGTCACACTTTTTTTATCCATAACGGTGGCTGCTCCTTTGATAATCTGACAATTGTTACTTATGATTGTAATACAACCAAAAGAAAAAAGCAACGGAAGGGACAGAGAGGGATTTGTATTTTGCACTGTCAGGCTGGGCAGTGGCAATCCTTCGGCAAATATGATATATTTACAGTAATTTACGCGGGCAACGAGCCAAAGTCCATGTTTGTATGAGACCTTGGTGACTGCCGCGAGAATCAAAATTGCTCCACCGGATCAATTTTGGATATGCGGGCAACGAGCTAAATTTGTGAAGCGTATTTTATCTCGTTGAAAGAACAAAAGCAAATATGCAGCAGACAGTATTCTGTTCAATAAGTTATTCTGGTAGAAGGAGAGAAAGAGCATGAAGATAAAAACAGTTGCAGTTCTTGGCGCAGGAGCAGTTGGATCGTATGTGATATGGGGACTCTCAAACCGGAAAGATATCCGGTTGGGCGTGATCGTAGAAGGGGAACGCGCAGAAAGAATGAAAAAAGGATGCATCATTAACGGCATCACCTATCATCCGGAAGTATGGACCCCGCAGGAAGCAAATGGGACAGATCTGTTACTTGTGGCTTTAAAATACGGGGCATTACCGGGTGCATTGGAGAGCATCCGCACGATCACCGGAGAACATACCACTGTTATGAGTCTTATGAACGGCGTAGACAGTGAAGAGATTATTGCAAAAGAGATCGGGGCTGCTCATATTCTGTACGCGCTGATCAAGGTGGCTTCTCATAAAGAAGGAAACGGCTACTGTTTCAACCCGGAAACGACGATCGGAATTATTTTCGGTGAACTGACAGCACCGTATCAGAGCGAACGTGTACAGGCGATCGAGGATCTTTTTGCAGATACCGGGCTGCATTACCGCGCCACAGAATATATCAAAGAAGAAATGTGGTGCAAATTCCGTCTGAATGTCAGTAACAACCTTCCACAGGCGGTTCTCGGCGCAGGTGTAGGCTGCTATCGGGACAGTATGCATATGAAAGAAATCAGTAACAAACTCCGGGAGGAACTGGAGGCGATTGCAGCAGCAAAAGGAATCGACATCCGTAAGGCAGATGATTCATCCAGTCACGGAAGCGCCGTTCCGCCATCCGCAAGATATTCTACCCTTCAGGATCTGGATGCAGGACGTCACACAGAAATCGATATGTTCTCAGGTGCGCTGATCCGTATGGGCAAAGAACTGGGAATCCCAACACCATATAACGAATACACATACCATATCATAAAAGCCCTGGAAGAAAAAAATGACGGGAAATTTGATTATCAGAAAGATGATGAAAGCGTGACCTGCTCGCGATAATAGGGGATTGCATATCTGCGTGACAAAGACAGCAGGTATGGGGCTTTTTAAGGAGAACAATGTTTATGATTAGAGTGTTACAGGAAGCGGATATAGACAGAGTTGCTGAGATATGGTTAGACAGCAATCTGAAAGCACATCATTTTATTCCGGCGCAATACTGGAAAAGTAATTTTGGATTAGTGAAAGAAATGCTGTCACAGGCGGAAGTCTATGTATATGAGAACGACCGGAACATACAGGGATTTACAGGATTAAACGGCGAGTATATAGAAGGCATTTTTGTTTCTGATGAGATGCAGTCGCATGGGATCGGAAAAATGCTGCTGGATTATGTGAAAAGTAAAAAAGAAAAATTACTTTTAAATGCGTATCAAAAGAATGTACGGGCTATTAATTTTTATCGAAGAGAAGGCTTCCAAATCCAATGCGAAGGTTTGGACAAACTTACCGGTGAAAAAGATTATGTGATGATCTGGCAGCGGAATTTCAGGGAGAAAGAACAATGAAATCTATGACAAAAGAAGAAATCATTACAGGATTGAAAGCTACAATAAAACCGGAAGAGGAGTATTTTATAGAGGATGATTTGATAGACGCTATCAACCAATATCCAGAACCTTTTGAACTAGTAGACCCAATATTGGAAATTATAGCTACCAATCCACGGGTCGATTTTGGCATGCCAGGGGATCTGGTTCATTTTGTGGAGCAGTTTTATAAACACGGATATGAAGAATTACTGATTGCTTCAGTAAGAAACCATCCAACACCGCATAATATCTGGATGGTGCATCGCTGCTATAATGATACGGAAAATCCGAAACGTGAAAAGTTTGCTGAACTTATAAAAAAGTTGAAAAATGACAGGTCGGTTTCTTCGGAGATTAAGAACAGTATAGATGAATTTGATTGGGAGTATTAAAAAGATACTGAAAAAATAAGAATCAATGTAACTATTCAGTAGCCACTGTCCCGCGAGGTGTTTTGACATGAATATGTCAAAATCCCGAGACATACAAGCCAAAATGCCATCACCGAAGGTGATTTACGCGAGCAACGAGTCAAAGTCCGTGCTTGCACGGAACCTTGAGGAGTGCCGCGATAACGATAAAAACTCGCAAAGCGTGTTTTTATCGTTTAAATGCATTTTGGCTCGTAACTGTGAAGGTACTGAACAGTTACGAATCAATAAATAAGTAGAAATATGGAACAGATTGGGAACTGAAATCCTGCTGTTGTGATTATCAGAGGAATCCAGTATAATATATCTTATAAAATCTTGACGGGGAGGAATTTGCATGGGCAGTTATCTGAATCCGGGGAATTTTTCATTTCGTGGAAGTCTTCGTTCGAAAATATATGTAGACAAAAGTGAATTGATCGCAAAGACAAATGAAGCTCTTTGCACAGAACAGAGGTATATCTGTGTGAGCCGTCCGAGAAGATTTGGCAAATCAATGGCAGCGAATATGCTTGCTGCATACTATGATCGCAGTGAAAATATAGAAGAACTGTTTCGGAATCTTGCAATCAGCAAAGATAGTTCCTACAAAGAAAATCTGAATCAATACGATGTGATCAAAATTAATATGCAGGAATTTTTGAGTATGTCAGGGACAATGGAAGAGATGCTGGAAATGCTGAAAAAATATATTGTATTGGATTTTGAGGAAACTTATCCGCAAGTGCGTTTTCGGGATGAAAAAAATCTGATTCAGGTAATGAAAGATGTATTTTCTTATACCAGATGTCCTTTTGTAATTTTGATTGATGAGTGGGATTGTCTGTTCCGGGAATATAAACAGGATAGAGAAGCACAGAAAAAGTATCTGGACTTTTTACGAGCATGGCTCAAGGATAAAGATTATGTTGCACTGGCTTACATGACTGGTATTCTGCCGATCAAGAAATATGGTTCTCATTCGGCATTAAATATGTTTACAGAATATTCCATGACGGATCCCGGTGAGCTGGCAGAGTATTTTGGCTTTACTGAACAGGAAGTGTCAGTTCTCTGTGAAAAATATGAGATGAATTTTGAAGATGCAAAAACATGGTATGATGGCTATCGATTAATTGCCCATCGACAGACGGAAAATGAATGCTATTCCATGTACAGCCCCAAGTCGGTTGTGGAAGCCATGCTGCGTCATAAGTTCGGAACCTACTGGAACCAGACGGAGACATATGAAGCACTAAAAATCTATATCCAGATGGATATGGACGGCTTAAAGGACTCCGTGGTTCGCATGCTTGCGGGAGAATCTGTCCCCATTAATATCGGAACATTCAGCAACGATATGACTACCTTTGCAACGAAAGACGATGTGCTGACTCTGCTGGTGCATCTGGGATATCTGACCTATGACAGTGTGGATGGAACCGTAAGTATACCAAATAAAGAGGTTTCCCGGGAATATGTAAATGCCATCAGCACCATGAACTGGCATGGAGTGGCAGAGTCCGTGGAATCCTCCCGTAAATTACTGGAAGCACTGTGGGACATGGATGCAGATGCGGTTGCAACTGGAATTGAAAAAGCACATGAGGAAATTTCTATTCTTCAATATAACGATGAAAATTCCCTGAGTTGTACGATTCAGCTCGCCTTTTATTTTGCAAGGGAATACTATACTATGATTCGGGAAATGCCAGCGGGAAAGGGATTTGCTGATATATGTATGGTTCCGAGAAAGAAGCATCCTGACAAGCCGGCTGTCGTGATCGAACTGAAATGGGATAAGAGCGCAGGTGGAGCGATAGAGCAGATCAAAGAAAAACAGTATGGAGATGCATTGAAAGAATATCAGGGGAAGTTGTTGCTTGTAGGAATTAATTACAATAAGATGACTAAAAAACATGAATGCGTGATTGAAACCATGCAAAAATAAAATTACAGATAACAATGCGTGCAGAAAAAGAAAGGCGTGAGAAGATGGGAGTATTTGTAAATCCGGGGAATGAAGCATTTGCGGTTGCATTAAATTCGGAGATTTATGTAGATAAAACAGAGCTTCTTACTTATACGAATAAGGTTATGAATACTCTGCAGGGATATATCTGCAACAGTCGCCCGCGACGGTTTGGAAAATCGATCACGGCCAATATGCTCACGGCGTATTACAGCAAAGGCTGTAGTTCCAGAGAAATGTTTTCCAATCTGGGTATCAGTAAAGCAGAAGGCTTTGAAAAACACCTGAATCAGTACGATGTATTGCACTGGGATATCCAATGGTGTATGGAACCGGCAGGTGGTCCGGAAAAAATCGTTTCTTATATTTCAGAACAAACGATTTCGGAGTTGAAAGAATATTATCCACATATTTTACCGGAAAAAAATCCGTTCGCTGCCGGAGTCTCTGTCACGGATCAATGCAGCAACAGGAACAAAATTTATAGTGATTATTGATGAATGGGATGTTCTGATTCGTGATGAAGCATCGGATGTCAGAACACAGGAAGAATATATCAATTTTCTGCGGGCTATGTTTAAAGGAACAGAGCCGACGAAATATATTCAGCTGGCATATCTGACAGGTATTCTGCCTGTAAAAAAAGAAAAAACACAGTCTGCGTTAAACAATTTTAAAGATTATTCGATGTTGCACGCCGGTCCGATCGCGCCATATGTTGGATTTACAGAAGCAGAGGTTCAGAAACTGTGCGAAGAATATGGACATGAATTTGAAAAGGTCAAACGATGGTATGACGGCTACCAGATTGGAACATATCATGTATACAATCCAAATGCAGTGGTGAACCTGATGCTGGAAGGTGAATTCCAAAGTTATTGGTCAGGAACAGCATCTTATGAGGCGATTGTTCCGCTGATCAATATGGACTTTGATGGACTGAGAGGCGCAGTGATTGAAATGTTGTCGGGCGATCATGTTCCGATCGATATCACTTCTTTTCAGAATGACACGGTCAGTTTTGCCAATAAAGATGATGTATTGACATATCTGATTCATCTTGGCTACCTTGCCTATGACCGGACATTTAAAACTGCATTCATCCCAAATGAGGAAATCCGTCAGGAAATGATTCTGGCAACAAAAAGAAAAAAATGGAATGAACTGATTTCATTCCAGAAAGAATCCGAACAGCTTTTGAGGGATACCCTTCAGATGGATGGAGATGCGGTAGCAAAAGAAATAGAAAAAATTCACAGAGAATATGTTTCAGTGATTCAGTATAATAATGAAAATTCACTCAGCAGTGTACTGTCCATTGCGTATCTGAGCGCAATGCAATATTACTTCAAACCAATTCGCGAATTCCCGGCAGGGCGTGGATTTGCTGATTTTGTATTTATTCCCAAGCCGGAGTTTCAAAAGTTCTATCCGGCACTTGTTGTGGAACTGAAGTGGAATAAAGATGTTAAGACCGCCCTGGATCAGATCAAAGACAGAAAATATCCGGATTCTGTTGCATGTTACGCGGGAGAACTTTTACTGGTTGGAATTAATTATAATGAAAAAACCAAGGAACATGAATGTCGGATTGAAAAATATGAAAAATAAAACCAGAAGTCTCATGTCTGTACCGTAAGGGGGATGTGAGACTTTTTGCAAAGATCAGAGTCATGGTGATGAGAAACGTGAAGAGGCTTATAAGATGATTGAAAGTGCAAACATTACTATGTCTCTATAAGATATAATTTTCCATCAGGGGAGCAGTGAACATAAATTTAAGAAAGGAAACTGTACAATGGAATATTTGGAACAAATTAATGAAACCTCTTACCTTTCCGTTCCCAATGCACCAATATATCGTAAGATCATGCGATGCTTTTACCGGGAATATGAGAAAATGAATTTTCAGTTGTATAAAGAAGATATATTTCAGCTTTTGAAAAAAGAGGGAACTTTTGATAATTATACAATGGAGCAGTTGATGCTGGATCTGGATGCACTGGTTAAGTGGAAGAATCTCACACCGATACAGGATCCGGGAAGAGTATATACGATTGCAGATTATAAGAATAAGCAGTACCAGTATACCATGTCAGAATATGCTGTAGAAATAGAACGTCTGACAGTTCGACTGGAGAATATTTTTCTGGAATCCGGGAATCTGTCTACGAACTTCTTTATCCGACTGGAAAAAAGTTTAAGTGAAGTTCCGGAAATGGAAAACGCCACATTAAAAGAAGTAAATGAGTGGTGGAATATGCTGCAGGAGGATTTTAAACGCCTGAATCAGAATTATCAGGACTATCTGAGAGATTTTTATTCCGGAAAGTCAGAGCAGTTGATGAAATCTGTAGAGTTTGTTGTCCACAAAGATAAATTTGTGAAATATCTGACTGAATTTATACAGGAGATGCAACGCCATTCCCATCGGATCGAACAGAGTTTATTGAAAAATATTCCTCTTATGGAAGAAAAAATTCTGGAAAAAGTAGTACAAAGCGAACTGGATATTCCCCATGCACTTCTTGAAATCCACGGAAATGCGGAACCCAGTATACGTGAAAATGTGCAAGGCAAATGGAAAGCTCTGAAAAACTGGTTTATAGATTCTGATAGGCGTGAATGTGAGTGTAAAAAAGTTCTGAAAATTACGAATGATGTAATCCGGAGCATTATTCAGAACGCAGCTCTTATTGTGCAGATTCAGAACTGGGGAATCAGCAGAAAAGATGATTATAAGAAATTTCTCGAACTTTTTCTCAATTGTAAAGATCTCAATGAAGCCAGAAGACTTTCGGCACATGTGTTTGGAATTCAGAAAATTCAGCATTTCAAGACAATTTATCCAAGAGAAGAAGATTCTATAAACAACAGCATATATGATGAATCACCAGCTGAATTTTTATTGAAACCTCATACCCGAAATTATCGTGAAAAAAAGACCGGCGCGGCTTTGAGGATAAATCTCTGGAAAAAATGATGCAGAGGGAAGCATATCTGCAAAAAGCACGGAGACAAAAAGAAATTGTGATGCAATATATAAAAGATGATAAAATAATATTTTCAGAAATAAAGGAACCAGTCACAGAAGAAACCCGAACAGTATTTTTACAATGGATAGCCCAGGCTAATGTGAGTTCCCGAAAAACAGGAAGAACTGAGTACGGACAGGAATACCGGCTGATTCGGGAACAGGATCATTGTGTACTAAAGTGTGAAGATGGAGATCTGACCATGCCATCCTATGTATTGGAGTTTAAAAAATCATGAATGAAGTTCGAACATTATTTGAGAAATTCTGGATCTGCAAAGATACCGAGAAAGAAACCTATTATAAGGTGAAAAGAGATATCCCGGCATTTCAGCGATTTGTGCGAGAACAGCTTGGATGGAGGCTTGTTCATACAGAAAATATTCTGAAATTGGAGAAAAGACCTGCACATGCAGAGCCTTTTATGGGAATCAGTGAATTTACAGAAATCAGGGATTACTGCATTTTGTGTGTGGTACTTATGTATCTGGAAGACAAGGAAGAGCAGGAACAGTTTTTACTCTCTGAGCTGATTGATTATGTGGAAACCCAGTTAAAAGATTATATGGAAGTTGACTGGACCTCCTTCAGCCAGAGAAAATCGCTTGTTCGGGTGCTGCAATATATGGAAAAACTGCAAATGCTTCGTGTATATGAGGGAAAAAGTGAATCATTCGGTGCAGAAGCCGGACAGGAAGTATTATATGAAAATACAGGATATTCCAAGTATTTTGCTACAAGTTTTCCTACGGACATTTCCGGTTATCAGTCCTGGGAAGACTTTGAAAAGGCTGATTTCCAGGAAGTGCAGGAAGACAGAGGAACCACACGTATCAACCGTGTTTATCGGCAGCTGGCTGTGTGCCCGGTCATGTACTGGGAAGGGAATGATGATGCAGATGCGCTTTATTTGAAAAACCAGCGCCAGTGGGTGGCAAAATATCTGCAGGAAAATCTGGGTGGAAATCTTGATATTTACAGAAATACAGCATGTCTGACTGTAGATGATGCGGACTGTTATGGAACGGTACATCCAAGAGATGCCATGCTTCCGGAAGTGGTTTTAATGATCTGTGTCAGGATACAGAATCAATTGGCAGATGGAAAACTGGAGAAAAAAGAAAATGAATGTATCTATATGACCAGAGAGAAATTTGATAATCTGGTTTTGGCATGTCGTAAGGAATGGTGTGCCGGGTGGAGTAAAGAATATCGGGAAATGGATGAAACGAAACTGTTGGAAACAGTGACAGAATATATGGAAAACTGGCTTATGATTCAGTGCAAAGAGGAGCAGGTCGTTATACGTCCGGCAGCCGGAAGGTTAGCCGGAGTATATCCGGACGACTTTAAAGGAGGTACAAAAGAGTGAGCGACCGTTGGAAAATGAACCGAATTGGATTTGTGAATTTCTGGCTGTATGATGAAGAAGATTTTGAATTTGTGGATGGAAAACTTTTGTTGCGTGGTCAGAATGGTTCCGGAAAATCCATTACCACTCAGAGTTTTATTCCGTTTGTACTTGACGGAGATCGAACACCCAGCAGACTGGACCCTTTTGGTTCCAGTGACCGGAGAATGGAATATTATTTTCTGGGTGAGGAAGGAAGAGATGATGCAACTGGTTACTTGTTTCTGGAATTTAAAAAGGCAGATACAGAGGAGTACAGGACGATAGGAATAGGACAGCGTGCAAAGCGCGGAAAACCGATGGACTTCTGGGGATTTGTGCTCTTAGATGGAAAAAGAATTGGATATGATCTGTGGTTGTATAAAGAAGTTGGTTCCAGTAAGATTCCTATGGATAAAAGGGAAATGAAAGCCACACTGGGAGAGGATAATTTTTTTACGGGCAGCCAGAGTGAATACAAGAAATATGTAAATCAGTATATTTTCGGTTTCCGCAAAGCGGAACAGTATGAACAGTTTATTAAACTGCTGGTAAAAGTACGTGCCCCCCAAGTTGTCCAAGGAATTTAAGCCTACGAAAGTATATGAAATCCTCAACGATTCACTGCAGACATTGACGGATGAAGATCTGCGAGCTATGGTAGATGCCATGGAGAAAATGGATGAAATTCAGGATAGCCTGGAGATATTGGAACGGGCATTTGCAGATATAAAAGTGATACGCACAGAATACACCCGTTACAATCAGTACATGCTGGGCAGAAAAGCTCAGGCGTATTTGCAGAAAAATCAGGCGGTGAAGGAAGCCCAGAGAAAATTAGACAGACAGAAATCAGAAATTCAGAATACAGAGATTTCCTGTCATGAAAAAGAAGAACAGCTCAGGACACTGGAAGAGCGGAAAGTACTGGCAGAAACAGAACGGAATGGACTCCTTGATATGGATCTGGAGGGAATTGACCATAAACTGGAGGAAGCCAGGACACAAAAAGAAACAGCATTAGAAGATGAGCAGCGTTGGGAATCACGAATTCAGGATTACAGAGAAAGGATCTTGCGGGAAGAACAAAAGCTGAGAGAGCTGCAGGGTGGTCTGGAACAAAGACAACAGGAACTTGGGGATGAAAAAGAAGAGTTGGAGGAAACTCAGGAGATTTTACAATGGGATCAACATTCCTGGGCTGTTCAAATTATAGAAAGAGAAGACCACAGCAGTTCGGAAGAAGTGGTAAAAAATCTGAATACAATGAAAAAACTTCTGGAAGAATGTCGGCGGGTAATAGAAGAGTATGAGAAACTGGAGGATTTGTATGATGAAGCAGCGGCAAAACTCGAACAGCTTACAAAAGGAAAAATAAAAGCAGAACAGGATATGCAGTCTGCCCAGGAACAGGTAACAAAAAGCATTGATCAGTGGATTACAGATCTTTTTGAGCAACAGAGGATGTCTGCTGTATGGAAACCAGGACAGAATATACTGAAGAAAGCGGAATGTGCAGTCAGAGAATATCAGTCTGTCGAGGATGCCGGAAGAGTACAGAAGATTTTGCGGGAGGACTATGAGGGTCAGAGACAAAGTATGCTGGATGTATGGAACAGCAAGATAAATGAACGAAATCTTCAGGTAAGTTTGCTGGAAAAAACAGAAGAAGAACTTACTGTAATCAGAAACAAGCCGGAATTGGAACCAGAGCGGGATGAATGGATGAAAGCATCGAGAACAGCTTTGGAGAAACTGGGAATTGCAGCAGTTCCGTTTTATAAAACCGTGGAATTTTCCGAAAAACTGGATAATGCAGAGAGTGCCAGGATGGAGGCACAACTGCAAAAGGCTGGAATTCTGGATGCATTGGTAGTGACTGAGCAGGATATGGACAGGATTCGGAAGGAGTGCCCTGAGTTTCAGGACACAGTACTTTTCCTGAAAGAAAATGGTAATTCAAATTTCAATGGTCTGACAGTGAGTGAAGAACTGCCGCCGGAACTGAAAAGGGCTGTTAAGAAGATATTAGGAAATATTTTTCTGGATGGTGCTGCTTCTGATGGAATCCGTCTGGGGAAAGATGGATGGTTCAGGCATGGGATGTTGTTTGGAAAGGCAGAAAAAGAAGGAGAAGCAGAATTCATAGGTATTCTGGCACGAAAAAGACGAAAAGAGCAGAGAATCCATGAACTGGAAGTGGAGATAAAACAGCAGAAAGAAAAAGTGGACACTCTGGAAAAGGAAGTAAATAAACTTCAGGAGAATATGGAGCAGCTTGAGAAAGAATATCAGGATCTGCCAGGTTTTACAGAAATTGATGAGGCACTGAATTACGAAAAAGAATGCGGCTTTGCATTGCAGCAACTGACTGTAGAGCATCAAAAAGCAGAAACGCAGGAAAATAAACTTGCACAGGAGAAAAACGGACAATATCAGAAAGTATTGCAGAAGTGCAGACCATTTTCATATGGAAGAACAGAAGAAGCATATCAGGAGGCTGTTGATGCCGTGGAGGAATATATTCGTATCTGGCAGGAAATCAGCAGGAATCTTCTTGTAATCGAGAATATAAGAGACAATTGCACTGTACAAAAGGATGGAATAGAACAGGCAGAAGAACATATGGATGAAGCTTTTGCAGAAAAAGATAAATACGGCACAAAAGTGAAACAGTTTGATATTCAAATTCATCAGTATGAGGAGTATCTGAATCGTCCTGATATTGCAGAAAAGGCAAAACGTCTGAAAGAACTCAGAGAAGAACTGAAAGGAATAAATGAAGAAAGCTTTTCCTTAAGTCAGGAGATTGCCGTATTAAAAGACCGATACAAAACAATGAAGGAGGCAGAACCGGCACAGAAGGAAGAACTTCAGCGGGAAATCAGTTATGAAACAGCAGTACGAAGTTATTTTGAGGAAGAACTTTCTCTGAAACTGGTAATGAAGCGAGAGGGTAAATCTCTTTTGGAATGTGCGAAAGCTGCAACGGAAATCATCCGTGAAAGTGACAGAAACAGAGAAGCTGCAGAAATGTTCCAGTCGCTGTATCAGGTATACCAACGCCATAATGGCAGCCTGACCAGCTATGGAACTTCCATAGAAAATTGTTTTGAAGCCGATCAACGAAAAGCGGAATCAGACAGCAGTGCTTTGCGAAACCGTGTACGTATTGTATCTACCTGGAATGGAAAGAAAGTGTATCTGGAAGAATTCTATAAAATTTTGAAAGCAGCCATTGATGAGACGGAATTACTGATTCAGAAGAAGGACAGAGAACTGTTTGAAGATATCCTTTCGCAGACTATCAGTCAGCAGCTTACAGACAAAATTGCGGAGAGTCGTAAATGGGTTTCAGACATGTCCAGACTTATGCGTGATATGGATACATCTATGGGGCTTAGTTTTTCACTGGAGTGGAAACCGCGTAAATCGGAAAATGATGAAGAACTGGATACGGTTCAGCTGGAAGAAATTCTTCTTCGTGACAGGACTCTTCTCACAATGGATGATATTGAAAAAGTAGCTGCTCATTTCCGCAGTAAAATTCGCATGGAGAAGCAGAAGCTTGAAGAAGACAATGGAATAATGAATTTATATGGATCTGGTAAGGGATGCACTGGATTACCGAAAATGGTTTGAATTCCGTATGTTTTTCAAACGGGGAGAAGAGCAGAAGAAACCGCTTACAAATGCAGCATTTAACCGTTTCAGTGGTGGAGAGAAAGCTATGGCCATGTATGTTCCTCTGTTTGCAGCGGTAAATGCACAGTATAAAAAGGCTGAGAACAAGGATCATCCACGTATGATAGCTCTGGATGAAGCCTTTGCAGGAGTGGATGACAAGAACATCAGCAGTATGTTTGAACTGGTTCATAAACTTGACTTTGATTATATTATGAATTCACAGGCGTTGTGGGGGTGCTTTGAGACAGTAAAAGGACTTCGAATTGCAGAACTTCTCAGACCACAGAATTCCCGGATAGTTTCTGTCATCCGCTATACATGGAACGGAAAGGAAAGAATGCTGGATGAACAGTAACAGAGAATGTGCGGAATATTTCAGAAATCAGAAGGTATATGACAGGTGCTTTCAGGAGTTATGGAAAAAATGGCGTTCTTATGGAAGAGTGGCAGGAAAAATTACTTTAAAAGAGACTTCGGAACAGGAAAGGAGGGCAATTACCGGAATTATTGGGAAGGTATTCTATGAAAGAAAAATTCAGTTTTCATTTGCCGAATTTGAAGCGGGACTGCAAAGGACCCGCTTCGCACCTGTAGATATGAAGCAGGTTCTGGAAGAATATTTTGGAAAAAAACTGCAGACAAGTCAGACGGAACAGAAAGAAAAAGAGAAGAAGAAAAATGATTTCCTGCTGACGATACTTGATGATTTTAAACAGAAAACAGGTGAGAATTCAGTAGCTGCAAAATGGCTGGAAACGGTAATTGCCAGGAAAAAGTATGGAAATCAGGTTATAATAAAAGAATACAGGAAAGATCCGCAACAGGCAGAACATCTGGTAAAAAATGCAGGAAATGCACTTTTAAAACTGAAAGAATTAAAAGCTATGGAGACGGATAGTCCATTAGCTGTTTTCGCGGCAGATGTGTCAGGAAATCCTCACTATTTTGATCGCGGAAGTCCAGGGGGCATGCTTCTGATACACGGAATCTGCTATCTTAAAAATGCAGATTCACCAGAGAATGCTCACAGCTGGCGAAAACTTTTACAAAGTGTCAGGATTATTCCTGACAATGTGTCTTCGCTGGTGCATGCCTATGGTCTTCATTTAATGACAAAAGATGGATTGCATCCGGCGTATGAGGCATTCTGTGAACGTAAGGAACCATATGTCATTACCATGGAAAATATGCGGGGGATTCTTGGAATACAGGCAGAGGAAAAAGTCTATATAGTAGAAAACGAGATGGTTTTCACTTATTTGCTCAGTCATTTATGTGATCAGTCCGCTACTGTATTGTGTACTTCAGGGCAACCGCGTTCAGTGGCTCTGCTTCTGATTTCCATGATACTGAAAGGAAAAGCCGAGATTTATTACAGTGGTGATATTGATCCGGATGGAATAAGAATTGCAGATAAACTATGGAAAAAATTTGGAGATGGAATTCATATATGGAGGATGTCACCTCAAGATTATGAAAAAAGCTGTTCTATGGAAAAAATCGGAGATTCCGGAATAAGTAAATTGGAAAATATCAGTCATCGACAACTGAAATTGACAGCAGAAGCTGTAAAGATAAAACGATTAGCAGGTTATCAGGAGAATATTCTGCAGGAGTTACTCCGGGATATAAAAGGAGAGGTGTAAAAAGAATTTGAAGGCAGCTTATGTGACTTAAAAAGTGTGGTTACTGTTCACTACGTGTTCAGTAACACGCTGCGCGATGCACAGAATTTATGCTGATCGCATAAATTCGCGCGATATGTCTCGGGTTTTCTGTGACCTTCGCTCACAAAAAACGCCTCGCAATATTATCAGTGAACAGTAACAAAGTGTGCACAGGATGCAGGAGAGCCGGAATCCTGTCCTTGTGATTACCAGAGGAATCCAGTATAATATATCTTATAAAATCTTGACGGGGAGGAATTTGCATGGGTAGTTATTTGAATCCGGGAAATAAGGGCTTTCAGGAAAGTCTGAATTCGGAAATATATGTGGATAAGACTGGTCTGATTGAAAAAACAAATGAGGTTCTTGATACCCGCCAGAAGTTCCTGTGCGTCAGCCGCCCACGACGGTTTGGAAAGTCGATGGCTGCGGATATGCTGGCTGCTTACTATGAACGTGGAGAAGATTCAGCTGAATTGTTTGGAACGTTAAAAATCAGCAAGGTTGAGTCTTATGAAAAAAATCGGAATCAATATGACATTATCAAAGTAAACATGCAGGAATTTCTCAGTATGACACACAGTATGGATGAGATGTTGTCCATGCTGCAGAAGTATCTGATCTTTGATCTGACAGATCATTTTGACAATGTCCGTTTCCGTGATGAAAATAATCTGATTCAGGTGATGAAGGATATTTACAGTAAGACGAAACATTCTTTTGTTATTCTGATCGATGAGTGGGATTGTCTGTTTCGGGAGTATCAGCAGGATCAGGAGGCACAGAAGAAATATCTGGATTTCCTGCGGGCGTGGCTCAAGGACAAAGATTATGTTGCACTGGCTTACATGACTGGTATTCTGCCGATCAAGAAATATGGTTCTCATTCGGCATTAAATATGTTTACAGAATATTCCATGACGGATCCCGGTGAGTTGGCAGAGTATTTTGGCTTTACCGAACAGGAAGTGGCGGTTCTGTGCGAAAAATATGGAATGAGTTTTGAAGATGCAAAAACATGGTATGATGGCTATCGATTAATTGCCCATCGACAGACGGGAAATGAATGCTATTCCATGTACAGCCCCAAATCGGTTGTAGAAGCCATGCTGCGTCATAAGTTCGGAACCTACTGGAACCAGACGGAGACATATGAAGCACTAAAAATCTATATCCAGATGGATATGGACGGCTTAAAGGATTCCGTGGTTCGCATGCTTGCGGGAGAATCTGTCCCCATTAATATCGGAACATTCAGCAACGATATGACTACCTTTGCAACGAAAGACGATGTGCTGACTCTGCTGGTGCATCTGGGATATCTGACCTATGACAGTGTGGATGGAACCGTAAGTATACCAAATAAAGAGGTTTCCCGGGAATATGTAAATGCCATCAGCACCATGAACTGGCATGGAGTGGCAGAGTCCGTGGAATCCTCCCGTAAATTACTGGAAGCACTGTGGGACATGGATGCAGATGCGGTTGCAACTGGAATTGAAAAAGCACATGAGGAAATTTCTATTCTTCAATATAACGATGAAAATTCCCTGAGTTGTACGATTCAGCTCGCCTTTTATTTTGCAAGGGAATACTATACTATGATTCGGGAAATGCCAGCGGGAAAGGGATTTGCTGATATATGTATGGTTCCGAGAAAGAAGCATCCTGACAAGCCGGCTGTCGTGATCGAACTGAAATGGGATAAGAGCGCAGGTGGAGCGATAGAGCAGATCAAAGAAAAACAGTATGGAGATGCATTGAAAGAATATCAGGGGAAGTTGTTGCTTGTAGGAATTAATTACAATAAGATGACTAAAAAACATGAATGCGTGATTGAAACCATGCAAAAGTAAAAATAAGTCTCATGTCTGTGCTGTAGAGGTGGCAGGCATGGGACTTTTTGAAAAAGACAGACCGGCATTGCAAGTAGATTATCATGAAAAAGCTCCCCGCAACCACAAAGTTGCGTAATAGTTGGTAGCGCAACACGGGAAAATCCGTATGATGGAGGTACAAAATCAGAAAGGAGAGTGTTCCAATGAAATTGAATTTTATTTTCGTCCTGCTCAACATTTGCTTATGGATATTTCTTGTGGTGGTAGCGGGGTATGTGGTTTATCTGGTGATCAAGGCGCTCAGAAAATACACAAGGTCGGTGCCGGTGAGAAAGGAAAAGGCGGAAAATGCAAAAACGCTTGAGGAGGTTCTGAAACAACATCGCTTGAACTGTAAAATGACGCAGGAATTTGTCGCAGAAACATTAGGTGTCAGCCGACAGGCGGTTTCCAAGTGGGAAAGCGGAGCCTCGGCACCGAGTACCACGAATCTGATGGCGCTTGCGAAGGTGTTCGATGTTTCAGCGGAAGAACTTCTGAAGGAAATACAGAAGAATTAAAAGGTTACTGGGCACGGGGTGAGCAGTAACATTAAGACAAAATTAAGAAGAACAGGCACTTGTCTGGCGTTGAGATTGACAGAAATCTGTACTATAATAGGTATCAGAAAAAAGCGATGAAAATGGGACAAAGGAGGATTTTACCATGAACAATGAAGTATTGAAAGCAATGAAAACCCGCAGAAGCATCCGCAAATACAAACCGGAGCAGATCACAGACGAGCAGTTGGATGCGATCCTGGAAGCCGGAACGTATGCGGCTACCGGAATGGGAAAACAGTCTCCGGTGATCGTGGTAGTGCAGAAACCGGAACTGATCGCAAAACTTTCGAAGATGAACGCAGCTGTGATGGGAAGCAGCAATGATCCGTTTTACGGTGCACCGACGGTTTTGATCGTACTCGCAGATCCGGAGATCGGAACCTATCATGAGGACGGTTCTCTGGTTATGGGCAATCTGATGCTGGCAGCTCATGCGGTAGGTGTGGATTCCTGCTGGATACACCGGGCAAAAGAAGAATTTGAGAGTGCAGAGGGAAAAGAACTCTTAAAAGAGTGGGGACTTCCGGAAAATCTGGTCGGCATCGGACACTGCATCCTTGGATATCGCGACTGTGAATACCCGGAAGCGAAAGAAAGAAAAGCGAACTATATTGTCAGAGTATAGGAAGAGCTTTCGTAACTGTGAAGGTACTGAACAGTTACGAACTTTCATAAAAACGTAACGTAACTGCTCCGAACATGAACAGTCAGTGCGAAAATAAAAAGATAAGAAAAACAGAAAACGGGCTGTGTCCTGAAGCGGGCAGAAACGGGAGAGCTTATATAGAATGTTTCCGTGTGTCACAAAAGGTATACAGCCCGTTTTATAAAAGTTCAAACCAGGAATCTTCCTGATGACCTGTTCATGGGAAGATTTAGAAAATGAGGAATATATGTATCGAATTATGATCGTGGAAGATGATGAAGTGATTGCAAATGCGATCCGGCAACACCTGGTTTCGTGGGGCATGGAGGCGTTCTGTGTGCAGGATTTTTCCGATGTGCTGACAGAATTTGCCGCAACCGGTCCGCAACTGGTGCTGATGGACATTCATCTTCCCTTTTTTAACGGTTACCACTGGTGCCAGGAGATCCGGAAAGTGTCGAAAGTACCGGTGCTTTTCCTTTCTTCCGCTTCTGATAATATGAGCATCATCATGGCAGTCAACATGGGCGGTGATGATTTTATCGCAAAACCATTTGACCTGAATGTGCTTACTGCTAAGGTACAGGCACTGCTTCGAAGAACCTATGAATTTGCTGGAGCCACGAATCTGTTGGAGCACAAAGGAGCAATCCTGGATAAAGAAAACGGGATTCTGACGTATCAGGGAGAAAAGATCGAACTTACGAAAAATGAGTGGCGGATCCTGCAGGTCTTAATGGAACACAAGGGAAAAGCGGTGAGCAGAGACACGCTGATGATGCGGCTGTGGGAGTCGGACAGCTTTATCGATGACAATACACTGACCGTGAATGTGACGAGACTTCGAAGAAAACTGGAAGAAATCGGGCTTTCGGATTATATTCAGACGAAAAAAGGTGTGGGATATCTGTTGACATAATATGGGATTTATCATATGGTTCAGGAGATTTTCAAAGTGTTACTACTTTTGAAAAGAGGATTCGGAGAGAAGGAAGTAGAAAACGGAGAAGAACGATGCATGGAAAAGGGAAGAAAAAAGAATCAGGAAAAAAGAATTATCCTTGCATTTTTGCGGGAAGAGGCGGGGATCCTTCTCTGGGTGGTGTTTTTTATCGGAACTTTTTTGGCTTTTGTGTTTCCTGGAAGATATTCCACAGGATGTCACCATTTACACATTGCAACTTGCCTCTTTTACCGGTATTGCAGTATTGATCGTTCGCTTCATCCGCTATCGGAAGCGCTGTAAGACACTGGAACTGCTGACAAAGGATCCCAGAGACAAGATAGAAGCGTTCCCGAATCCGGACACTCTGTCGGAGAAACTGTACCGGCAGATCATCGGGCAATATGAGCGGGAACTGCGAAAAGAAGAACAGCAGATGGATGACAGATACCGGGAGATGGTGGAGTATTATACGATGTGGACCCACCAGATCAAAACGCCGATCGCTGCCATGCACCTGTTATTACAGGAAGAAGAAACACCGGTTTCCAAAGAATTACAGGGAGAACTTTTTCAGGTGGAACAGTATGTGCAGATGGCGCTACAGTATTTGCGGATGGAAAGGATGAACACGGATCTGGTATTTGAAAAACAGGAACTGGACGATCTGATCCATCAGGCAGTACGAAAATACGCACCTCTGTTTATCCGTCGAAAGATCGCATTGCAATATGAGGATGTCCATTGTCAGATACTTACCGATGAAAAATGGCTGGAATTTGTCCTTGAACAGGTTCTCTCGAACGCCCTGAAATACACCAGGAAGGGAAAGATAAAAATTTATATGGATCCACAAAGCCCTAAGACGCTGGTGATCGAAGATACCGGTATCGGGATAGCACCGGAAGATCTTCCGCGGGTCTTTGAGCGCGGGTATACCGGCTATAACGGTCGCACGGACAAACGATCCACAGGTATCGGTCTGTACCTGTGCAGACAGATCATGGACCGGCTTTCCCACACGATCCGGATCGAATCGGAGATGGGTGTGGGAACGCGGGTGTATCTTGGGCTAGATACGGTGGAATTATAAGAGGATCAGGACGAAAAGCAGAGTATGCAAAAAATGGAGCAGAAAGGTCCAGGAGCGTGTCTGAAAAATCATTTCCGCAATCTGCAAGCCCCACTTTGCGGTATATTTTACCCTCATTCGGTTGCCGTAGCCCGCTACGCCGCCCTCATTCGGATAAAATCTCCCACAAACTAAGACTCGCAGCTCACGAAAAGCCTTTTCAGACACGCTCTAGCGCGATAAAATGAGAATGCTACCGGGAACCTTACACGAATGTAAGGTTTCCGGTATTTTTGTAAGCAGAGGTTAAGGCAGCCGGAAGAATGGATTGCTATAATAAGCCTGTAAATAGGAACAGAACCGACAGATTTCGATAAAGAAACAGGAAATAGCGGGTTCTGGAAAACACAGTACAGAAAGGACAGAAAAATAAATGGTAATTCTGGAAGTAGAACATCTGAAAAAAACATATACGACCCGCCTCGGAAGCAACCGGGTGGAAGCGTTACGGGACGTTAATTTCAATGTGGAACAGGGCGAATTTGTAGCAATTATGGGAGAGTCCGGAAGCGGTAAGACCACACTGCTAAATCTCCTGGCGGCACTTGATAAACCGACCGGTGGTCAGATCCGGTTAAACGGAAAAAATCTGGGAGATCTGAAAGAAAAAGAGATCGCGGCATTCCGGCGGGAGAATCTCGGATTTGTCTTTCAGGATTTTAATCTGCTGGATACCTTTTCGCTGAAAGATAATATTTTTCTCCCGCTGGTGCTGGAAGGCAAACGATACCGGGAGATGAAGCAGAAAGCAGATCCGATCGCCAGAAAACTGGGAATCAGCAATCTGTTGGAAAAATATCCGTATGAAGTGTCCGGCGGACAAAAACAGCGGGCTGCGGTGGCACGGGCACTGATCACCAGCCCTCAGCTGGTACTGGCGGATGAGCCCAGCGGGGCTTTGGATTCGCATGCGGCAGATGCACTGATGCAGCTGTTTGAGGAAATCAATCAGGAGGGACAGACCATTGTGATGGTCACTCACAGCGTGAAGGCGGCCTGTGCTGCAAAACGGGTTCTTTTTATCAAAGACGGAGAAGTTTTTCACCAGCTGTACCGGGGAAATCTGGGACGGGATGAGATGTATCAGAAGATCTCGGATACGCTGACCATTATTGCGACAGGTGGTGAGCGTCATGAATAGTCTGCTGTATGCAAAACTTGCAAAAACAAATCTCAGTAAGAACAGACAGAATATTCTTCCTTATTGGTTGTCGTGTATCGGTACGGTTATAATGTTTTATATTATGAGTACGCTGTCTTTGAGTGAAGGCCTTAAAAAAATGATGGGGGAAGCCACGATTCAGATAGTAATGCAGTTTGGCGTATATATCATCGGGCTTTTTGCTGTGATCTTTCTGATCTACAGCAACAGTTTTCTGGCAAAACGCAGGAAAAAAAGAATTTGGACTGTTTCAGATCCTTGGCATGGAAAAGAAACATCTTGCAAAGGTTCTGTTTTTTGAAAGTCTGTATCTGTGGATCCTGTCGGTTGGAGGTGGGATTTTGCTTGGAATCCTGTGTTACAAGCTGCTGTTTCTGGTGCTGTTAAAACTGACCCGGTTCCAGGGAACGATCCATTTTGCTTTTAACTGGAAGGCTACAGGAAACACGGTGGTTTTATTTGCCGTGATTTTTCTGATCAATTATCTGAAAAGCCTCCACCAGATCCACGCAGCTCAGCCGATAGAACTGCTTCATGGTGAACAGGAGGGAGAGCGGGAGCCGAAAACGAAGCTTCTTACCGCATGGATCGGACTGCTCTGTCTGGGACTTGGTTATTATCTGGCACTGACCTGTCAGAACCCTATGGAGGCTATGGGCAAGTTTTTCGGTGCGGTGCTTCTGGTTATGGCGGGAACATACTGTCTGTTTTCGGCAGGTAGTATCGCACTGCTGAAACTGTTAAAAGCAACAAAAGATATTATTACCAGACGAGACACTTCACCAGTATATCCGGAATGTTATACCGGATGAAACAGAATGCGATAGGACTTGCCAACATCTGCATCCTGTCTACCGGTGTGCTTCTGGTAATCTCCACCACCAGTTGTCTGTGGTTTGGCATGCAGGAAATTATCCAGACAAGATTTCCCCATCAGATAGCGGTGGAAGTCAACGACACTCTTATGTCGGCCAATGGTGACAGTACTGCGCTGACAAAAGAAGAAATCAGTTCTGTGCGGGAACAGATTAACAACTATCTGGAGGAGCAGCAGGTGTCAAAACGATTTGAACGGGATGAAACCTACTGGTTAGCAGTGGCAGAAAGCAAAGAAAACTGGGTAGGCCTGACGCAGGAACTGAAAGGGTTTGAGGACGGTCGCAGCATGATCGAATTCATGGAAGCTTCGGAATATGAACGGATGACCGGAAAATCTGCAGATCTGAAACCGGGCCAGGTACTTGTATTTACCAGAAAAGAGGAACCATACAAATATGATACGATACAGTTCGGAGATACGATCAGCTGTGAGGTAAAACATACGGAAAATACACAGGAAGATATGGTGGAAACCACGAATGTAATGTATGATACCAGAATTATCGTATTTGCAGACGGAGAAGAAGCACAGACAGCATATGTGGCAATGACCGGAAGAACACCTGCCGGATACAGCTGGAAGTATCAGATAGATCTGATTGGGGATACGAAGCTTGAGACGCGGATTGGACAGGGAATTGAGAAGCTTGTGAACCAGGCGCAATGTGACGGCTATGTGGAAGTACGGGAAAATAACAAGGCCAGCCTTTATCAGATGTACGGCTCCATCATGTTCCTTGGAATTTTTGTCGGTACTTTGTTCCTTATGGGTGCAGTGATGATCATTTACTACAAACAGATTTCCGAAGGATTTGATGACCGGAAGCGTTTTCAGATCATGCAGAAAGTAGGCATGAGCCGTCAGGAAGTCCGCCAGACCATCCGGTCACAGGTTGTTACCGTATTTTTCCTGCCGCTTGTAGTGGCTATTCTGCACACCGTGGTGGCATTTCCGGTGACGAGACAGCTGATGACGATGATGAATTTCCCGGACAGTGGTATTTTTCTGGTAGCCACTGCAGTGACGATTGTGGCGTTCGCTATTGTATACCTGATCGTGTATACAATCACGGCAAGGGCATATTATAAGATCGTGGAATAACCGGAAATATTTTGTAGAAAAGTAAAACAATCTTTTTGCGTTTTTTTCTGTTAGTCGTGACTTTATCCGGTAAGCGTGGTAGAATAACAAGTATTCTGTGGGTGAGGAGTCCCGCAGGGCATTTTGAGAGAAAATGTCGGAAAAGTTAAAAGAAAGAGAGTGGAAAAGACGCAGATGAATAAGAAAAGAAGCGCATTTTCAGGAAAAATCGGCTATGTCCTGTCGGCGGCCGGTGCGTCTGTCGGACTGGGAAATATCTGGAGATTCCCGTATCTGGCGGCGAAGTATGGAGGAGGAATTTTCCTGCTGGTGTATATCATACTGGCACTGACCTTCGGGTATACTATGATCGTTGCGGAGTCTGCCCTTGGACGTATGACAAGAAAAAGTCCGGTGGGGGCATTTCGAAGCTTTGCAAAGGGAAAAAAAGTGGGCTGGCTCAGCTTCGGCGGCTGGATCAACGCGATCATCCCGGTACTGATCGTACCGTATTATTCTGTAATCGGTGGATGGGTAGTCAAATATCTGTTTGAGTATATCAGAGGAAATGGCAGCAAACTGGCGGAAGACGGATACTTCTCCGGTTTTATCTCAAACGGAGGTGCTACAGAAATCTGTTTTGTGATCTTCTGTATGTTCACCCTGGTGATCATCTACGCAGGTGTACAGAACGGTATCGAACGTGTGTCAAAGATCATGATGCCGATTCTGATCGTTCTGTCCGTGATCATCGCGATTTATTCGGTCACAAGACCGGGAGCCATCGAAGGTGTGAAATATTTCCTCGTACCGAATGTGAAAAACTTCTCCTGGATGACGGTAGTGGCAGCCATGGGACAGATGTTCTATTCCCTGTCCATCGCCATGGGTATCCTGGTAACCTTTGGTTCTTATATGAGAAAAGATACCTCCATCGAAGATTCCACAAGAAACGTGGAAATCTTTGATACTGCGATTGCGATGATGGCAGGTCTGATGATCATCCCGGCGGTCTTCGCATTCTCCGGCGGCGATCCGGATACCCTGCAGGCAGGTCCGTCCCTGATGTTTATCACGATCCCGAAAGTATTTGCCAACATGGGATTCGGAACCGCAGTCGGTATCCTGTTCTTCGTGCTGGTGTTGTTTGCAGCAGTGACAAGTTCTATCGCCCTGACAGAGAGTGCGGTATCTACTTTCGAGGACGAACTTGGCTGGGGAAGAAAGAAAGCAACCGTACTGACCGGTGTGATCATGATCGCCCTGGGAACCCTGTCCTGTCTGGGATATGGTCCGCTGGATTTTGTAAAGATCATCGGCATGCAGTTTTTGGATTTCTTTGACTTCCTGACAAACTCCGTCATGATGCCGATCGCAGCCCTGATGACCAGCCTTCTGGTATCCCGCGTGATCGGTGTGGATAAGATCGAAGAAGAGATTCGCCACGGCGAGAGTGCTTTCCGAAGAAAGAAAATCTTTGTAGTCATGATCAAGTATGTGTGCCCGATCTTCGCCCTGATCATTCTGGCAAGTTCCGTGGCAAATGCATTTGGATGGATAGTTATGTAAAAATGGATGAATGAAAAAGTGAAAAGTCGTTGTTCTCAGTATTTTTTTTGAGAACAGCGGCTTTTTACTTTTTCTGAAAGTATGTGTTGACAACTATAGTTGTCAATGATAGAATAAACACAAGTTGAATGACAAATAAAATTGTCAAAATGACAAGAATACAAGTCAAAACAGAAACAAGAAAGGAGGAAACTTTAAGTAATCAAATTCATTGTCAATAGTGATTAAATGTGTTAAAATATACTCATGGAGGGCATTATTATGAACACATCTAATATCACTAATTACAAACCAAAAGATTTTGCTGAATTATTGGGTGTCTCAGTCAAAACGTTACAACGTTGGGATAGAGAGGGGATTCTGAAAGCAAATCGGACTCCGACTGATAGGCGTTATTATACTTATGACCAATATCTTCAGTTTAAGGGTATAAATACTGAAAACGATAATCGTCAGATTGTTATTTATGCCAGAGTATCTACAAAAAACCAAAAAGATGATTTACAAAACCAAGTAACTTTTTTACGTCAGTTTTGCAATGCTAAAGGTATCATTGTAGATCAATGTATTGAAGATTATGGAAGTGGGCTTAACTACAATCGTAAAAAGTGGAATCAATTATTAGATGAAGTAATGGAACAAAAAATCAAAACTATTATAGTTACACATAAAGATAGATTTGTCAGATTTGGCTATGATTGGTTTGAAAAATTCTGTATGAAGTTTAATACAAACATAGTGGTAGTGAATAATGAAGAACTATCACCACAGGAAGAACTCGTACAGGATATTGTTTCTATACTTCATGTGTTCTCTTGCAGGTTGTATGGACTTCGTAAGTACAAAAAACAAATAGAAAGGGATGAGGAAATTGCTAAAGAGCTTCAAAACGGAAATAAATCCGACAGTCGAGCAAAAAATCAAGATTAACAAGACTATCGGCACTTGTAGGTACGTTTACAACTTTTATCTCAGTCACAACAAAGCTTTATACGATAACGGTGAAAAGTTTATGACTGGCAAGAGTTTCAGCGTATGGCTCAATAATGAGTACATTCCTAATAATCCTGATAAAGTATGGATGAAAGAAGTGTATTCAAAAGCTGTAAAAAAGTCCATTGAAGATGGATGTACTGCATTTACAAGATTTTTAAACATCAAAGTGCTTTTCCTAATTTCAAAAGGAAAGGTAAGTCTGATGTAAAAATGTATTTCGTAAAGAATAATCCTAAAGACTGTAGATGTGAGAGACATAGGTTGAACATACCCACTTTAGGTTGGGTACGCATTAAAGAAAAAGGTTATATACCAACAACTAAAGACGGATGGAAAATCAAAAGCGGTACAGTATCCATCAAAGCAGGCAGATACTATGTGTCAGTTCTTGTAGAAATTCCCGACGCTAAGATTGCCAATAATAGCAATGGTGGTATAGGAATTGACTTGGGCTTAAAAAACTTGGCGATTGTTTCCAATGGTAAAACTTATAAAAATATCAATAAGTCAGCAAGAATTAAAAAATTGGAAAAGAAACTGCGTAGAGAACAAAGATGTCTCTCACGAAAATATGAGAGCTTAAAGAAAGGAGAGTCCACTCAAAAGAATATACAAAAGCAAAAGCTCAAAGTACAAAGACTTCATCATAAAATAGATAATATTCGTACTGATTATATCAATAAATCAATAGCCGAGATAGTGAAAACCAAACCATCTTATATAACTATTGAAAATTTGAATGTATCAGGAATGATGAAGAACAGCCATCTTTCAAAAGCTGTTGCGTCACAGAAGTTCTATGAATTTAGAACCAAGCTTAAAGCAAAATGTGATGAAA